>Ga0302324_100000293_pt1 | contig 134045 bp, 131 predicted proteins | sample Palsa_T0_1_FD_201949 | JGI IMG/M metagenome (GOLD analysis project Ga0302324, IMG submission 201949) | Peat permafrost microbial communities from Stordalen Mire near Abisko, Sweden - Palsa_T0_1 | ecosystem: Environmental > Terrestrial > Soil > Palsa > Peat permafrost | place: Sweden: Abisko... | reverse complement strand
TCATCGACCTCAAGTCACGGCGCATCCTGTGCTCGTGCCGGCCGTGCTACATCGTTTTCCAGCCGCAGGGTGCGGCTCAGGGGCGCTACAAGCCGGTGCCAAGCCGCTACGCCGAGGTCGAGGGCTTTTCGGTCGGCGACGGCGAGTGGGACTCGCTTCAGATCCCCATCGGTCTCGCGTTTTTCTTTTTCAACTCGATCGAAAACAAGATGGTCGCGTTCTATCCGGGGCCGGCCGGTGCGACCGAGTCGCTGCTCTCGCTCGATGCGTGGGAGACGATGGCCGCGCGCCATCCGCTCTTCGCAACGCTCGAGGCCGACGTTGAAGCGATCCTGATCCATCGCAGCCGGACGGCCAACCGCTGCCTGATCGTGCCGATCGACGCGGCGTACGAACTGGTCGGCTTGATGCGCACGTCGTGGCGTGGGTTCGACGGTGGCGAAGAGGCCTGGAAGCGCATCGACGCATTTTTCTCGAAGATCTCGGAGCGCGCCCAAGGGCGGGTCACGGCGCGCCTCTCGTGAGCAAGCTCGCCTTCGCGGTCGTCGGCGCAAAGGTCGAACCCTATGCAGCCTCGCCGGCGCTTTCGTTGCGCATCCGGATCACCGAATCGAGCGGCGTGCAGATTCACGCCATCGGGCTGCGCGTGCAAGTTCGGATCGAGCCGCAACTTCGCCGCTATAGCACCTTCGAAACTCCGCGTCTAGTGGAATTGTTCGGTACGCCCGACCGGTACGCGGTAACGGTGCGGCCGATGCTCTGGGCACACGTCTCGCACATGGTGCTTGGTTTCAACGGCGAGACCGAGATCGATCTGTCGATTCCATGCAGTTACGACTTCGAAGTTGCGGCACACAAGTATTTGAGCGCCCTCGACGACGGCGAGATTCCGCTCAACGTGCTTTTCAGCGGAGCCGTTTTCGTCAAGAGCGAGAGCGGCGTCTCGAGCGAACTCGTCCCGTGGGATTGCGAGGGGCGCTACCGCCTTCCGGTCGCCGTGTGGCGCGAAGCGATGGATACGTTTTTCCCGAACAGCACGTGGATTCGCATGAGTCGCGAGGTGTACGACGAGCTGTACCGCTTCAAGACGTCGCAGGGCTTGCCGACGTGGGATGCGACGCTCGAGCGCCTGTGCGAACGAGCGAAGGCGGAGCGATGAGCGACTTCGCTCCCGCCCTCGACGTTGCAAACGCCGTCCTGTACGAGGGCTACCTGCTCTATCCGTACACGGCTTCGGCGACCAAAAACCGCTACCGCTGGCAATTCGGCGTCGTCGTTCCGCTCGAGTATGCAAGCGGTGGAACGGGCGAGACGGCGATGCAGCAGACCGAAGTGCTGCTCGAATCGGACGGCGATCCGCTGATCGACGCCCGGCTTCGTTTCCTTCAGGTCGAAGCGCGGCGCGTCGAGGCCGCGCAAGGCGACGGTTTCGTGCCGGTCGAGTCGCTCGATGTGGACGGGACGATGCACCTCAGCTTCGATGAGGCGGTGGAGCGCGAAGCCGATCTTCAGTTTCGCCCAAAACACGAGGCGCGGGCGGTCATTCCAATCGCCTTTCAAGGTTCGCAGCGAACCGAGTTCCTGCGCGACGCGCAGGGCACGATGCGCGGGCGCGTCGTGCGCGAGCACTGGCCGCTGCACGGCATGCTTGCGGTCACCGCCGAGCGTTTGGCGGGCGAGCGCGACCTGAGCAAAGTTCGCATTCACCTCGAGAACCACTCGCACGTCGTCGCGGCCGGAGCGCGCGCCGCGGTTCTGCGCACGGCATTCGTCTCGACGCACGTTCTGCTCGGGATCGAAGGCGGCCGCTTTCTGTCGGCACTGGATCCGCCTGAATATGCGCGCGAGGCGACCGCAGGTCTTGAGAACCGGCACGTCTGGCCGGTACTGATCGGGGAGAGCGCCGCCGACACGCACGGCGCCTCGCTCGTGCTTTCGTCGCCGATCATCCTGTACGATTTTCCGGCCGTCGCCGCTCGCAGCGAACGCGATGCATTCGACGGCACCGAAATCGAGGAGTTGCTTCGTCTCAGCGTGCTGGGTTTATCCGACGCCGAACGAAGCGAGGCGCGCGCAACCGATCCGCGGGCTCGCGCCATCGTCGATTGGGCGGAACGGTTGGGACCGCAGCACATCGACGCGCTGCACGCCGGCGCCCTCGAGCGGTTCGACCCAGGCCCAATGTTCGCAAGCGATCCGCTCGCCTCGCTGGACGTCCCGGCGCTCGACTGCGTGTTCATCGGGGGCACCAAGGTGAGCAAAGGCTCGACCGTGCGCTTGCACCCGAAACGCCGCGCCGACGTTTGGGATACGTTTTTGGCTGGGAAAGTCGCGACCGTCTGCGCGATCCATCAGGACGTCGAAGATCAATTCTACGTTGCAGTTACCGTCGACGACGATCCCGCAAGCGATCTGCACGAATGGTACGGCCGCTCTTTCTTTTTCTACCCCGAAGAGATCGAGCCGGTCGTCGAACAGGGTATAACGTGAACAGAGTGCTGGTCGCCGGTGTTGGAAACGTGTTTTTCGGTGACGACGGGTTCGGTCCGGCAGTCGTACGCGCGTTGGCTTCCGACCCGCCGGCGGGCGCGACCGTCAAGGATTTCGGAATCCGCGGGATGCACCTGGCCTACGAACTGCTGGATGGCTACGAACGCGCGATCCTAATCGATGCCGCGCCGCGCGGCGAAGCTCCAGGCACGCTCTTTTTGATGGAGCTCGACCCGCAGGAGCGTGGCGGGACGCCCGATGCACATAGCATGGACCTGCTCAACGTGTTCGCGTTCATGCGCGTCCTCGGCGGTTCGGCGCCGCAGATGACGCTGGTCGGTTGCGAGCCGGGCGCGACCGACGAAGAGATGGGGCTCTCGGAGGCGGTCGAGCGCGCAATCGAACCTGCCCTCACCGTGGTACGCCGTTTAGTCGACGAGTCGCTCGCGGCGCCGCCGCGCCGCCAAGGAGAGGAGATAGCATGGTCCGAGGTCTGATTTTAGGTGGTATCGCCTTCGCCGCAGTGTTTTTCGGCGAGCGGCAGTTCGAGACGGTCCGCAAGGACATGGCGCGCTACGACGAGATGAGCGAGATGTCGGGACAACCCCCGCTGTGGCGTAAAGCTGCTTCGATGCTGATGGGTTTCGTCAGCGAGTTTGGTGCATCGCGCGAAGGTCAGGCGATGGATTTCCTGCAGAGCATCCAGAGCGACTTGTTGCGCTATGCCCGTATCAGATCAATGTAGCCGGTACGCCGTCCTCCCGGCGCAATCGAAGCTGACATTTGAGGCGAACTCGAGTATCCACCCGGTTCACGGCCAGGGCAGCGAACTGGGTGGATACGTCGCGGCCGCCTGGGACGCAGACGGAAGCTTCGCAAGCGACCCGCCCCCGGCGATGCGCGTCGAGTTACGGGTCGAGCGCTTGCGCTCGGGGAACGCCATACAAGACCGCGAGATGTGGAAGCTGATCGACAGCCGCCGCTTCCCCTTGATCGCGGCCGATCTGCGCGAGGTGCATTCAAGCGGCGAGCCCGGTCGCTACCGGGCAAGCGGCGACATCACGCTTGCCGGCCGGGTGCGACGGTACGAAGGAGAGCTGAGCGTGAAGCACGATGGCGACCGCGTTACCGTCGACGGTGATCTGATCGTCGACATTCGCGACTTCGGCATCCAACCGCCGCGCTTCCTGATGCTCAAAGTCGAGCCCAAAGTCAAAGTCAGCCTGCACCTTGTGGCGCAAAGCGCCACCTCCCCATAGCAAAGGCCCCAACATGTGTCTAGCCATCCCGGGTCAAGTCGTCAACATCGTGCCCGAGCAGCCGCTCTTGGCAAAGGTTGACGTTGGCGGCGTGCGCCGCAACGTGAACGTCGGCTTGCTCGAAGATGCGGCGGTGCAACCGGGCGATTGGGTCCTGATCCACGTCGGTTTCGCGCTCAGCAAGATTGGCGAAGAAGAGGCGCGCGACCAGCTCCGGATGCTGCGGGCGATGGGAGAAGATGAGCTGGCGATGGAAGAAGTTCGGGGCTATCGCTTCTCGGAAGAAGGTGACCCTGGGTGAAATACGTCGACGAATTTCGCGATCCGGAACTGATCGCGCGCGCGGCGCAGGAGATCGCGCGCACCGCCGAACCATCCCGGCACTACCGGATCATGGAAGTGTGCGGCGGGCACACTCATGCGATCTACCGCCATGGGTTGCGCGACGTCTTGCCCGAAAACATCGAGCTCGTGCACGGCCCGGGTTGCCCGGTTTGCGTGCTCCCGACCGGGCGCGTCGACGACGGGCTGGCGATCGCGCAGCACCCGGGTGCGATCCTGACGTGCTTCGGCGACATGCTGCGGGTTCCAGGCACCAAAGGGACTCCGCTCGAGCTCAAGGCGCGCGGCGCCGACATTCGCATGGTCTATTCCCCGCTCGACGCGCTGCGCTTGGCGGTTGACAACCCGAAACGGCACGTCTGCTTCTTCGCAATCGGATTCGAAACGACCGCGCCCTCGACCGCCCTGACGCTTTTGCGCGCTCAAGAACTCGGCTTGCGCAACTTCTCGGTGTTCTGCAACCACGTGACGATCGTGCCCGCCATGCGAGCGATTCTGGACTCGCCCGGCATGCGAATCGACGGTTTCGTCGGCCCAGGTCACGTCTCGTCGATCACCGGATGCCGGCCCTACGAGTTCGTTGCGCGCGACTACGGTAAGCCGGTCGCGGTCGCCGGCTTCGAGCCGCTCGACATCCTGGAAGCGATCATCATGGTTCTGCGGCAGTTGCGCGCAGGCGAAGCCAAGGTCGAAAACCAGTACCGCCGCATCGTCCCGTGGGAAGGCAACCCGGTCGCGCTGCGCGCGATGGCGCGCGTATTCGAGCTGCGGCCGTACTTCGAGTGGCGCGGACTGGGCTTCATCTCGCAGTCGGCCCTGAAGCTCAACGCGTCGTTCGCGCAGTGGGATGCCGAGGTGCAGTTCGAATTGCCCGGAATTCGCGTGACGGATCCGAAGGCGGCCCAATGCGGCGAGGTCCTCAAGGGCGTTCTGAAGCCGCACCAATGCAAACTCTTCGCGAAGGAATGTAACCCGGAGCACCCGATCGGCGCGCTGATGGTCTCGAGCGAAGGGGCCTGCGCTGCCTACTACCGTTACGCCCATCGCGGCGATCCGGTCAGCGCTTGAGATGACCACGATCGAGCGACCGCCGCCGCGCGTTCGCTTCGACGACGCACAGATCGAGATGTCGCACGGTGCGGGCGGGAAAGCCTCGCGACGGTTGGTCGAAGGGCTCATCGCGCCGCTGTTTGCGAACGCCGTCCTCGCTAAGCTCTCGGATGCTGCCGCGCTTTCGCTTGGCGGCGCGGCCTATGCCACCACGGCCGATAGCTTCGTCGTCAAGCCGCTGCGTTTTCCCGGCGGTTCGATTGGCGAGCTCGCCGTGAACGGCACGGTCAACGACCTGGCGGTCTCCGGCGCCCGTGCCGAAGCGTTGATGGCGGCCTTTATCCTCGAAGCCGGCCTTCCGACGACCACATTGCGGGCCGAAGTCGAAGCCATGGCCGAGGCTGCGAGCCGCGCCGGCGTTGCGATCGTCGGCGGCGACACCAAGGTCGTCGAGCACGGGGCGTGCGACGGCATGTACGTCACCACGTTCGGTGTGGGCAAGATCGACGGCCGGCTGACGCTGGATCCACGGTCGGTTCGGACGGGCGACCGCGTCCTGCTGAGCGGTCCGATCGGCGATCATGGGATCACGATCTTGCTCGCGCGCGGCGAGTTAGATCTCGAAGCCGATTTGAGTTCCGATACGCGCTCGGTGTGGCCGTACGTGTCGGCGCTGCTCGACACGTGTGCCGATTCCGTGCGTTGGATGCGCGACCCCACGCGCGGCGGCGTCGCGACTTCGCTCAACGAGTTGGCGCGCGACAGCGGTCTTGGGATCGTGCTCTACGAAGAGGCCGTTCCGCTGCGGCGGGAAGTGCGCGGCGCGTGCGAGATACTGGGGCTCGATCCGCTCCACATCGCGAACGAAGGTCAGTTTCTTGCGATCGTCGCCGAGCGCGATGCGGACCGGGCGCTGGCAGCGGTGCGAGCGGTCGCGGGCGGCGAAGGCGCGACGCTCATCGGAGAAGTGCGCGCGGAGCCCGCGCGTCAAGTGCTCGGCATCAGCGCCTACGGCGGAACCCGGGTGATCGACATGCTCGTCGGGGATCCGCTGCCGAGGATATGCTGACCGGGCGCGCGCAGGAGGCGCGCGTCGCAACGCGGTTGCGCGAGCGCAACCCGATCGTTCGCGAATACTTTGCGGTCCAGGCGCCGCGCATCGCCCGCGCCTGTCAAGCGATGGCGGAACGCTTCCTGCAGGGTGGGCGGCTCTACGCGTTCGGCCGCGGTCCGTATGCAACCGACGCGGCGCACGTCTCCGTCGAGTTCATCCATCCCGTTATCGTGGGGAAACGCGCGCTGCCGGCCGCCGACGTTAGCGCCGCCCCCGCGGCCTGGATCGAAACGCTCGCCGGCGCGGACGACATGGCGATCGCTTTCGGGCCACCCGAAGGCGACGACGAGCTCTTGGCGGTCCTCGGCCGGGCAAGCCGCGCGGGAGCACTGACGCTGGCATTGCCGGGAGGCGAGGCCACCTTCGCCTTCCCCGCGCCGACCACGGATCCGCACATCCATCAAGAGCTTTTCGAGATCCTCGGCCACACGCTCTACGAGAGCGTACACGTGTTCTTCGAACACCGGCAACTCGGCCACGACGTCGGCGCGAGCGGATTTCTGTATCCGTACTTGGGCTCCGGCAAGCAAGAAACCGGCCCGATCCTCGACGACGTCGCGGCATCGATCGTGGCCAAGGCGAGCGATGGCGAGCTGCTGCGCGATCAGGTCGCTGAGCGGCAAGCCGAAGCGATCGCCGACGCCGCGGCCGCGATTTCCGAGCGGCTCGCTCGAGGCGGCCGGGTCCTGGCCTTCGGCAACGGGGGATCGGCAACCGACGCGACCGACTTCGTCATCGACTGCATCGAGCCGTCCGCCGGAATGCGGACGGTTCCCGCGCTGTCGCTTGCAAGCGAGCCTGCCGTGCTTTCGGCCATCGGCAACGACGTCGGCATCGAGCTCGTGTTCATGCGGCAAATCATCGCGCAATCGCGTCCGGCCGACGTAGCGTTTGCCTTATCGACGAGCGGAGGCTCGAAGAACGTCATCGCTGCCCTCGCAGAAGCGCGCAAGCGCGGATTGCTCACGGTCGCATTGCTCGGATACGACGGCGGAGACATCGCGCGCAACGGCCTTGCAGACCACACGATCGTGGTCGATTGCGACTACATCCCGCGCATCCAGGAAACGCAGGCCGCGATCTATCACGTCCTGCGTGAAGAGTTGGGAAATGCCGGCGGCCCTTGAGCTCTACGCGTCACGCGCCTGTCCCTACTGCGCCGAATTGCGCGAGCAGTTGGAATGGGACGGACGGGCTTACGTTGAGTACGACGTCGACGCCGACGCCGAAGCGCGGCGCCGTCTGTTGGAGCTAACCGGGCCGAACGCAATCGTGCCGGTCTTGGTCGAGGACGGTCGCGTCGCGCAAGTTGGCTGGCAGGGGCGCGGCTGTCATCTCGGCCCGGGCGCGTGAGCCCGCAGGCGTCGCTGCGCGGTCCCGCTGCGGCGCTGAAGATTCAGATCGCGGGAGTCGTACAGGGCGTTGGTTTTCGGCCGTTCGTTTACCGGCTGGCGCTCGCCCACGACCTGAGGGGCTGGGTCCTCAACGGCGAAGACGGGGTCGTCATCCATGCCGAGGGGGCAACGCAAGACCTCGAGGCTTTCGTCCGCGGGCTGCAGGCGCAGGCGCCCCCTGCCGCGCAGATCGTTTCGCTCGATACGGCTTGGATCGACGGTGAAGGGTTCGCTTCGTTTGAAATCCGCGCGAGCGCGAGCACGGCACCGCCGACCGTCCGCATTTCACCGGACCTGCCGGTGTGCGAGCAGTGCCGGCGCGAGTTGTTCGATTCCACCGACCGCCGCTTCGCATACCCGTACATCAATTGCACCAACTGCGGTCCGCGCTACAGCATCGTGCTCGAACTTCCTTACGACCGCGCGCGAACGACGATGCGGGACTGGCCGCTGTGCGAGCCGTGCCGGCGCGAGTATCTCGACCCAAACGATCGCCGCTTTCACGCCCAGCCCGTGGCTTGCGAGGTGTGCGGCCCGACCTATCGTTTGCGCGGGCCCGGGCTCGTCGCTCGCGCGGACGAAGCGATCGCGCAGGCGGCCGGACTGCTCGGTGCCGGCGCGATCCTCGCGGTCAAGGGCATCGGCGGTTACCATCTGGCGTGCGACGCGCAGAACGAGCGCGCCGTCGCGGCGCTGCGCGAGCGCAAGTATCGTAAGGAGCGGCCCTTCGCGTTGATGCCGCGCGACCTCGCGCTCGCGCGCAAACTGATCGAGCTCGACGCCGAGGCCGAGCGTTTGCTGGCCTCGACCGCGCGTCCGATCGTGCTCGGCTTGGCGAGGCGGTGTCTGGAGGGCGTCGCGCCCGATAATCGGGAGTACGGCGTGGTGCTGCCGTACGCGCCGCTCCACCATCTGCTCTTCGCGGCCGGCGCTCCGAGCGTGCTCGTGATGACGAGCGCCAACCGCTCGAGCGAACCGATCGCCTATCTCGACGACGATGCGTTCGCGTCGCTCGACGGGATCGCCGATGCCTTTCTCGCCGGCGAACGCCCGATAGCGCGGCGCATCGACGATTCGATCGCGCGCGTCGGGCCGCAGGGACCCGTGATCCTTCGGCGCGGGCGCGGTCTCGCGCCGCAAGCCGTGGCCGAAATTCCGAGTCACAAGCCGATCCTTGCACTCGGAGCCGATCTCAAGAATGCGCTGACGCTGGTGGTCGACGGGGTGGCCTTCGGCAGCCAACACATCGGAGACCTCGACCAATATGCGGTGCGCGCCGCGTTTGAGGCGACGGCGCGCGATCTCTGTGCGATGTACGAGGTCGAGACGAACGAGCTGATCGTGGCTTTTGATGCGCATCCGGCATACTATTCGAGCGAGTTCGCGAAGTCGTTTGCCGGAGAACGGTTTGCGGTGCAACACCATCGCGCCCACATCGCGAGCGTTCTCGCCGAGCGCGGCGCGTGGGACGAGCCGGTGACGGGGTTCGCGTTCGACGGAACCGGCTACGGCGACGACGGGACCATTTGGGGCGGCGAAGTCTTTAGCGGCTCGCTGCGCTCCGGGCTGCGGCGCGTCGCGCACCTGCGCACGGCCGCGCTGCCGGGCGGGGACGCGGCGGCGCGCTTTCCGGTGCAAGCGGCGGCGGGTTTTCTTGCCGAGGCGGGCGACGGCGTCGCGTTCGATCGGCCCCCCTTCGAATTTCCCGAACGCTTTGCGCGCGCTCGCGCGCTCGTGGCGAGCGGCGTGCGAACCTTCGCGACGACCTCGATGGGCCGGCTGTTCGACACGGTCGCCGCGCTCCTGGGGTTCGTTCGCGAGCAGACCTTCGAAGGGCAGGCGGCGATGTGGCTCGAGCACGTTGCGCGCGAAGGCGTGGCAGCGTCGCCCTACGATTTTCCGAGCGTGGGCGAAGAACTCGACTACCGTCCGCTGCTGCGCGCCGTCATCGCCGACCGGCTCGCGGGGCGGCCGGTCGCGCAGATCGCGCGCGGCTTCCACGGCGCTGTGGCACAGGCGATCGTGGCCAGCGCCGCGGGTTTCGCCGCTCGGCCGCTGGTGGTCTCCGGCGGCGTCTTTCAAAACTCGCTGCTGGTCGAGCTGCTGCACCAGGCTTGTGGGGATCGCCTTTGGATGAACCGAAGCGTGCCACCCAACGATGGCGGTATCAGTCTCGGCCAAGCCGCGCTGGCGTCGGTCGCGGCGGCCGGCGCATCCCCGTCCGTGACGGCACGGGCGGCTCAAGGCGTTGCGCGCTGAGCCCGGGCCGTCCGTGCCGCGCCGCGAGGCTCCGAAAGAGATCGTACCGGCGCAGCCCTTCCTCTCCCAGGACCTGTCCGACTGGTTGATCGGCCGCCTCGACGTCGATCCCGGGGCTTCACCGAGCGAATTGCTGGTCACGCTCATCCGGGGCGGTTTGCGGCCGCGCTCGGACTACGATGCCGTCCTCGACCTGCTCGTCGAGACGTTGCCGCACTTGCGGGGCGGTCTGCGCGCGGAATCGGCCGATTTCACCGCCTTGCTCCTCCAAGAACGGCTGCATGTGGACGCGGCAGCAATTATGTCGCGCAACGCAATCCTTGCCTTCGTCGGACTGGCGGCCGACCATCACCTCGTCGGCGGCAAGCCGCTCACGGCGATCGAGCGGCGCGCACTTCAGACGGGAGAGGTCTTACGAACCCACGATCGGGCCACCATCGGTTGCCGCCGGGCGCGCTGTCCGCTCGGCTCGGCGCTGGTCGCTCCGCTCGTGGTGCGCGGCAGCGTCGTCGGGGCGCTCGCACTCTATAATTCGAAAGACCGCATGTTGATCGACCGCGACGAGAAGATCGCGCGCGATCTAGCGCGCGTCTTCAGCGTCTACCTGGAGCTGGGTGAGCTCGACCGGCTCGCGTCGCTGGTGACGCGGGCCGAGCTCGAAGCGCTGCGCGCCCAGATCTCCCCGCACTTCCTTTTCAATACGTTGACGACCATCGCCGCGATGACCCGCGTCGATGCGGAACGCGCCCACGACCTCATCGTGCAGTTCGCCGAGTTGTTCCGCGATACGCTTACCCAACGCCGCGAGATCGTCAGCTTGGCCGAGGAGCTGAACTACGTCGAACGTTATCTGCGCTTCGAAAAAGTGCGCTTCGGCACGCGCCTGCGGATCGAGCAGGAGGTCGACCCGCGCGCTCTGGGTGTTTTCGTTCCCGTGCTTGCCGTCCAGCCGCTCGTCGAAAACGCATTGGCGCACGGAATCGCACCCAAGAACGGCCTCGGTTGCGTGCGGATACGGGCCGGTGCTTTGGGCGACGGATTCGAGATCGAAGTGACCGACGACGGCATCGGCATCCCGAAGGCTCGCCGAAAGCATATCCTCGAGCGTGGTCAAGGCTCGGCTCTGGGCGCGCTCAACAACATTCACGAGCGGCTCGTCGGGCTTTTCGGCCAGGCGAGCGGTTTGCGTATCCAAAGCCGTAAGAACTCTGGTACGACCGTACGCTTCTGGTTGCCGCCCCACGTTCCGCTTGCGCAAGGTGCCGCGCGATGAGGGCGCTCGTCGTCGACGACGAAGCGCTGGTACGCAGTGACCTCGTGCACGCGCTGGCTCGCGTCGCGCCCGACTTCGAGGTCCGCGAGGCGCAAAGCGCGCAGGAAGCGCTCGCGCTGCTCAACCGCCTGCCGTGCGACGTCGTTTTTCTCGATATCCGGATGCCGGGCCTGAGCGGACTCGACGCGGTCGCGGTCATCGACCAACTCCCGCGCCGGCCCCCAGTGGTTTTCGTGACCGCCTATGCCGATCACGCGCTCAAAGCGTTCGAGTTTGCGGCCCTGGACTATCTGCTCAAGCCGGTCACGGAGCAACGCCTCGCGGCGACGCTAAAGCGCGTACGGGCGCATGCCTACGACAAGACCCTCGAGCCTTCGATGGTCGAGCGTCTTCCGGTCGATGTCGAGGGGCGCACCCTCCTGGTTCGCATCGATGAGATCCGATACGTCCAAGCGCGCGGTCACCTGGTCACCGTCGCGCTGTTCGATCAAGACTTTCGTTTTCGCGGTTCCCTGCTCGAATGCTCGCAGCGGCTCGAGGCGCACGGTTTCCTGCGAGTCCATCGCGCTTACCTCGTCAATCCGCGCCACGTCGTCGAACTCAACCCGTTCTTAGCCGGCACCTACTCGCTCCACGTCGACGATCGCAAACACTCGTCGATTCCGGTCAGCCGCAATTTCGTGCCCGCCGTTCGCGCCGCATTCCAATTATAGCAAGATGCTCGACCGGGTCGTTTATCTTAGATATCGAGCTGCAGAGGATCGCCCCACATCGAGAAGCTGTGCGGGTGATAGCCGCTCAGGCGATTGTCGAAGACCGCGAGGAACGCGCGCTCGTAGAGGACGATCGCCGGTACGTCCTCATCGATGATGCGCTGGAATCCGGCCGCGGCCTCGTTTTGAACTCTGGCATCGTACGAATGGAGATAGCGCTCGTTGAGAGCGTCGACCCTGGGGTTGCAGTAGCGGGCTATGTTGCCGCCGCGCGGCGGCGACGACGCGCAGTCGTATGCCCCGTTGATATTGGCAAAGACGGGACCGACCGGAAGCGAGAGCAGGGCCGCATCGAACCTGCCCGTCTGCAAAATCCCGCCGGAAGAGTACGGCGCGAAGAATTGTGAGGCCGCCCAGGTGTGAATGGTCACGTCGACGCCGACATTGCGCCAATCACTCTGCAGGATCGCGGCCAGCGTCGCAGACGGCGCGTAAGCGGCCGGAATCCCCAGATCCAGCGCGAGTGAGACGCCGTGCTTGTGCCGGATCCCGTCGGAGCCGATCCTCCAGCCGCTGCCTTCCAGCAGACGCGCCGCCTGCGCCGGATCAAACGCCGTGAGCGGCAGAGCGAGGTAGTCTCGGGTGATCTGCGGCACGACCGATTCGGTCAGCGTCCCGTTTCGCAAGACGATCTTGTCGAAAACGACCTGCCGATTCGTCGCCAGTCGCAGGGCCCGGCGCACGATGGGATCGGCAACCTGTGAATGTTTTACGTTGAAGTAGATCCCGCTGATGAAATTGCTCAGCCGCGTCGCGCTGTTCTTCCCCGGCAGCCGGCGCGCGCTCTCGGCAAGCCTTCCGTTGATCAGATCCCAAAGATCGAGTTCGCCCGTTTGTAACTGCGCGAGCTGAGTGTTCTGATCGGTAATGATTTCGTAGACGATTTTGTCGAGCTTGGGTCGCCCGCGCCAATAGTAGGGGTTGGCTTCCATGATGACGTTTTCGCCACGATGATAGGCCGCGTAGCGGAAGGGCCCGATCCCGACCGGGAGCGCGTTATAAGGCGCTTCGTTGATCGTCGTGCCCGGCCCGAGGATATGCCTGGGCAAGATCGCCGCGCCGGTTTGCGTCGAGAAATAGTCGGAAATGAAGGCCGCATTGGGTTCCCGTAGATGAAAGACGACCGTATACTTATCCGGCGCCGCCGCGGCGATGAGGCGGTCCCATGGGTCGTGGACGAGCAAGTTGTTCTGCTCGTTCTTGGCCATGCTCACCGTATACGTGACGTCGCTCGAATCGAAGGGCGCACCGTCGCTCCACCGGACGCCGCGGCGGAGGTGCCAGGTGATCGTGCGGCCGTCGGCGCTGATACCGCCATTCGCTTTCGTCGGAATCGCCGTAACAAGTTCCGGAATAGGGTTTCCCCGCGCATCGAAGTGTATAAATTCGGCACCGGTCAGTTCGTTGAGCGCCACGATGTTGCCCGACGATGCAAAAAACGGGTTGAGCGACGAGATGTCCTGTCCGTCGGAATAGCGCAGGACGTGCGGCTCGTACGCGATGACCCTTGGCGCGGGAACCGCGAGGAAAGCGAACAGAAGCGCGCACAGAGCGGCGCAGGCGGTCGTACGGCCAAACATGCTGTGCCGTTCTTCAATCTCGCGCGCGTGACCCGTGAGCTTCGGGCAGCCGAAGGTTAATCGTCCCTCGGGAGCCGTCGCCGTGGATCAATCGAGGAGCATTCCCCCGTCGACCACGAGCGTCTCGCCATTGAGGTACGATGCGGCGGGCGAGAGAAGCCAGGCGATCGCCTCGGCGATTTCGTGTGGATCGGCGTAGCGGCCCAGCAGAGTCATCTTTTCGACGCGCGAGCGCTCCTGCGGGCTTTCCGATGGTCCTGCGACTTGGGGCGTATCGGTCGGACCCGGTGCGACGCAGTTCACGGCGATGTGCCGCTCGGCCAAAGCGCGGGCGGCGCTGCGCGTTAAGGCCAGCACCGCACCCTTGCTCGCGGCGTAAGCGGCAGTGCCGTGCAGCCCGCCGCCGCGCTTACCGGCGACGCTTGCGACCGTTACGATGCGGCCGCCGTCGCGCATGCGTAGCGCCGCTTCGCGGATGCAAAGAAACGTGCCGATGAGGTTGACGTCGTGGACTCGCCGAAACGCGGCGGCATCGAGTTCGAAGAAGGGCGTCACGTCGACGATGCCGGCCGAGGTTGCGAGGCCGTCGAGACGTCCTCCGAAGGCCTCGTAAGCCCGCTCGAAGAGTGCAGCCACGGAGGCTTCCTCGGCGACGTCGACCGTAAACGGGAAACCCCCGACTGCGTCGGCCACGCCGCGAGCACCGACCTCGTCCCGGTCCGCGACGGCGACCCGCCAGCCGTCGCGCGCGAGAACTTCGCAGACCGCGCGCCCGATACCGCTCGCGCCACCGGTTACGATGACGGTTGGAACGTCACGGCGAGCCCCCGCGCGATCGTCGGCCAGCACGTCGTCTCCTTTCAGGCTATAGCTTGTGGAGGCTCGCGGCGCCTTCCCGCCAACGTCCCGACGCAGCTTCCTACGTTATCGACAAGGAGAATGGTCTTGGGCGTACGTCGTTTTGCGCTAATCTTCGGGATCATCTACCTGCTCGTCGGAGTCCTCGGCTTCGTTCCGGGGGTGACCTTCAATTTCGGCAATAACTTCGGCCCGGGCGGAGGGTATCTGGCGCAGTTTTTCCCGGTCAACTACCTGCATGACGCCCTCCACGCAATCATCGGGATCTGGGGCATTTCGGTTCGCGCCAATGCGCTCCGCGCCGTTTCGTACGCGCGCACGATCGCGCTCGTCTTTTTGCTTCTCGGTCTGCTGGGGCTTCCCGACATTCTGGGCAGCGAGGCGATTGCGAGCTGGCTCGATCCGATCCTTCCCATCGGATCACTTGACGTCATCCTGCATCTCGCTTCCGCAGCGATCGCCGCCTGGTTCGGTTTCGGCCCGCCGGCGCGGGCCGCGCTGACGGCGCGCGCCGCCTAGACATCGCAACGGGCGCGGCGCGGACCTTGTCGCGCGCCGTGTCGATCGCGCGTGCAGCAATCGTTCGACTTCGCCGAACCGAACCAACCCGCCCAGGCGCCGCGCGTCGAGCCGATTTCGCTCGGCGCGGGCCGCGTGCTGGTTGGTACCTGCGGCTATTCCTACAAGGACTGGATCGGACCGTTCTATCCCGAGCGCACGAAGCCCGGCGAGATGCTGCCGTTTTATGCGCGGCGCTTTAGCGCGGTCGAGATCGATTCGACGTATTACCGCATCCCAAGCTCTGCGACGTTTGCCTCGATGGCAAAGCGCACACCGCCCGATTTTCGGTTCTCGGTCAAGGTGCCGGGCTCACTAACGCACGTCGTCGCGCAGGCGCAGGGCGTCACCGACGACGCGCGCCTCTTTCGCGAGAACCTCGCGCCGCTCGTGCAGAGCGGTAAGCTCGCGGCCGCCTTGATGCAGTTTCCGCAGAGCTTCCGGCCAAGCACGAGCAGCGAAGCGTACCTGCGGGAGCTGCGCGAAGCGCTGCCGGGCATCTCGCTGGTCGCCGAGTTTCGCAGCCGCGAATGGCAACGCGCGCAGACCTTGGATCTGCTCGCCGAACTGCAGATCGCGTGGTGCAATGTCGACGAGCCGCAGTTTGCCGGGCTGCTGCGGCCCTCGAGCGACGTTGTCGGACCGCTCGGATACGTGCGCCTCCACGGGCGCAACTACAAGAAGTGGTTTCGCGGCGACGCGGCCGAGCGCTACGAGTACTCCTACTCGGTCGAAGAGCTCGCCCCGTGGACCGCACGCGTCGCCGATATCGCGGCGCAAGCATGCCAGACGTACGTTTTCTTCAACAATCACCGCTTCGGCCAGGCCGCAGGCAATGCCCAGACGTTCGCGCGCATGCTGCTGGCCCAGATCTCCGTTTAGGTCGGCGGCACGTAGCACTTGGCAGCGGCTAGATCGTCGCCGACGATCACGCGGAAACGCATGCCCGTCGTGAGCGTGACATCTTTGCCGTGATGCAGCGCGTTATAACCGCTCGCCGCCCAACCGACGAACGGCACGAACTCGACCACCCCGGGCATGTCGCGGCTCGCTCCGCGAGCAACGTGCTTGGTGGCGCTCGGGTCCGCCATGACCGGAAAGCGCGTGCCGTCCGCGAGGCGCAGGAAGCGCGGTTCCAGCACGAGCACGCCGCCGACGCCGCTCGAAGCCGCGTGCTGCGCCAACGCGACGACGCCGAAGCCGATCGTGCCGGCTTCGATGGCGGGCGTCGTTCCCGTTGCCGCGATCTCGTCGACGGTCCGGAAGGTGAACGCGTCGCCGGCCTCGCTGAACGAGGAGTCGAGGCGCGTGATCAAGGCGACTTGTGCCTGCACGCAGCGTGGGTTCGCGTTCACGACCTGCGCCGCGAGCGGCCCTTGGAATGCGAGCGCGAAGGCCAAGGTCGCGAGCAGCGTGCGACGGTTCATTGGCGTCGAAGCTCGTCGAGTGCTGCAAAGAACGTCGCGATCTCGTCGTCGCTCGTGTAAAAGTGCGGGCTCACGCGTATGCCGCAACCCGGGCGGTAGTCGACGAAGATGCGCCGCGCGTTCAGGCGGTCGGCCACGGCGCCGGCTTCCGGGAAGTCGATCCCGATCCAGCCGGTTCGCTGCTCGGGATCGAGCGGCGTCGGCACGCGCAAGCGACGCTCGAGCGCCATCTCGGCGATCATCGTCGTCAGGCGCACGTTGTGCGTGCGGATATCGGCCAGACCCACCGTGCGGATCGCGTCGTGGCCGGCGCGGGCTGCCACGTAACCCGGAATCGTGGGCGTCCCGGTGTTCCAACGGTGCTGGTCCAGGCCCAGACGAATCGGCGCGTCGTCGAATGCAAAGGGCGCCTCGTGCGCCATCCAGCCGGTGACGGCCGGGGCCAGCCGTTCGCGCAGCGGCGGCCTAACGTAGATGAAGGCGCAGCCGGGGCCGCCGCACAGCCACTTGTGGCTTCCGCCGACGGCCACGTCGAGGTCGAGGGCCCTGACGTCATACGGATAGATGCCGGTCGTTTGGTAGACGTCGAGCACGAAGAGGGCCCCGGCCGCCCGGGCCCGTGCGGCGATTGCCGGTACGTCGATAAGGGCCGCCGACACGTAGGCTGCGTGCGAGAGCACGACCGCCGCCGTCTTCTCCGTAATCGCAGCGCAGATTCGCTCGGTCGCAGTCGTGCGGCCGTCATCCGAGGGCACCCGGACGACGCGCGCGCCGAAGCGTTCCCAGGCGGTCCAAACGTAGGCGACGGTCGGGAACTGCAAATCCTCGATCACGACCTCGCGCCGCTCGCCGCGCCAATCCAGCGCCGAAGCGATCGCCGCCTGCAGCAGCGAAACGTTCGGTGCTAAAGAAACGCTGCCAGGCGGCGCGCCGATCAGCGTCCCGATGTCGTCGGCAATTTGCGCGATCTCGGGCAGCCAGTCGTTCCACGCTTCGGGCCCGAGGCGTGCCCAGCGTTCCCAATAGTCGAGCAGCGACTCTCTCGCCCCGAGCGGCGCCGCGCCCATGGAGTGGCTGACCAGATACGTCGCGTTTTCCAGCGTTGGGAAACGCTCGCGTAAACGCGGCGCCGTCAGCGTCGAAGCCATGACCAACTCTTCGCGGGCCATCGCCTCCGGCCCGCTGCACTCGGAGCCTCGGCGGCCGCCAAGGGGCCGGCCGCCGCCCTACCGACCTGGAAAGTGCCGCTTGCGAAAATGAGTTTGAGCGGCCGGCGCCTTACACTATTACCTCATGACGAGACGACGGATTGACGCTCGGGTCGAGCTCGAATTTCTGCGGGCGACGGAGGCGGCGGCCATCGTCTCCGGCAAACTCGTCGGGCGCGGCGATAAGCACGCCGTCGACCAAGCCGCGGTCGATGCGATGCGCAGCGTGCTGGGTGAAGTCGACATCGACGGCGTCGTCGTCATCGGCGAAGGCGAAAAAGACGAAGCGCCGATGCTGTACATCGGCGAGCACATCGGGACCGGCGACGGGCCGAAGATGGACGTCGCGGTGGATCCAATCGACGGCACGACGCTTGCGGCGAAGGGCGGCCACGGGGCGATCTCGGTGGTCGCCGCGGCCGAGCGCGGCTCGCTCTTTCATACGCACATCGCCTACATGGACAAGGTAATCGTCGGCAAGGCCGGGCGCGGGGTCGTCTCGATCGAACTGTCGGTTGAAGAGAACGTGCGCGCCTTGGCCAAAGCGATGGGACGGCCTGTCACCGAAATCACGGTCGCGCTGCTCGAGCGCGACCGCAACGACGAGAAGGTCAAGCAACTGCGTGAAATCGGCGCCCGGGTGCGGCTCTTCGGCGACGGCGACGTTGCCAACGGTCTCATCGCCGCGCTCGAAGAGCGCACCCGTATCGATATGCTGATGGGAATCGGCGGCGCCACCGAAGGCGTCGTGACAGCGTGCGCCGTCAAGTGCTTGGGCGGCGACATGCAAGGGCGGCTGTGGCTGCGCGAGGGCGAAGAGGAAGTGGCTAGGCGCGAAGGGATCGACCCCGGCAAGGTGCTGACCCTCGACGACCTGTGCCGTTCCGATCTGGCGATGCTGGCTGCCACTGGCGTCACCGACGGCGAGCTGCTGCAGGGCGTCTCGTACGTTTACGGCAGCGCTTTCACGCAGTCGATCATCATCTCGTCGTTGACCAACACGACGCGCAGGGTCGAGGGAAAGCACGACCTGCAAGCTTTCCTGAGCCTCACCTCCGTTAATGGAATCGCATCTTCGACTCTACTCAAGGAGCACGTGCCGACATGAGCACCGAACTGGCCGCGACCGTCAAAGGCATGATGGCGCCAGGCAAAGGCATTCTTGCCGCCGACGAAAGCGTCGGCACGGCCAACAAACGTTTTGCTGCGCTGAATATCCCGCAGACCGAAGACATGCGGCGCAAGTATCGTGAGATGCTCTTCACCGCGCCCGGATTTGGCGAATACTTCAGCGGCGTGATCCTCTATGACGAGACGATTCGTCAAAGCGATTCGCATGGCAAGCCGCTCGTAAAGGTGATCGAAGACGCGGGCTCGCTGCCGGGCATCAAGCTGGACACGGGCACCTTTCCGCTCGCGCTGGGCGGCCCCGACGAGAAAGTGACCGAGGGCCTCGACGGCTTGGCCAAGCGCGTCGACGAGTACGTCAAGATGGGTGCCACATTTGCCAAGTGGCGCGGCGTCATAGCGATCGACGAAGGCATTCCGACCGATCGCTGCATTCACGCCAACGCCGGTGCCCTCGCGCGCTATGCCGCGATCTGCCAAGCGGGGGGACTCGTGCCGATCGTCGAGCCCGAAGTCCTGATGGACGGCGACCACTCGAAGCACACGCTCGAGACGAGCTTCGCCGTGCACGAGCGCACCTTGGGAGCGGTTTTCCACGAGCTCGCACGGGCCGGCGTCGCCTTCGAAGGGATGGTGCTCAAACCGAGCATGGTGATTCCGGGCCAGAAATCCGGGCAGACGAAGTCGGCCCGCGAGATCGCCGAGGCGACCCTCACCGTCTTGACGCGCTGGGTTCCTGCGGCGGTCGGCGGGATCGCCTTCCTTTCGGGAGGTCAAGGCAACGAAGAGGCGACGCTCAACTTGAACGAGATCAACCTGCTCGCGAAGGAGCGCAGAGCTCCCTGGACGCTGACCTTCTCGTTCGGCCGCGCGCTGCAGCAGCCGGCAATCGCAACCTGGCGCGGCGACGACGCGAACGTCTCGGCCGCGCAAGCCGAGCTGACTCGTCGCGGCAAGCTGAACGGGTTGGCGGCACTGGGCAAATACGCGCCGTCGATGGAGTCGGAACGCGACTTGGTCGGAGCAAGCCGCTAAGGTTTCTTACCGCTTCGCTTCAGTCGTGCGCTCGACTTCAGTCGTGCGCTCGACGGTGAAGCCGGCTCGCTCCAAAGTTTCCAGTGCGCGTTCGAGGTCGCGGCTGCGCACGAGCACGTAGTCGTTGTCGAACGACGAGATCACGAAGATCGAAATGCCGGCTTGCGCGAGCGGGGCGGAAATCGACGCGAGAATGCCCGCCTGATTGATGTCGAGCGGGTCGTTGGAGGCAAAGCAACGCCAACCGCGCTCTGCCGTCACACCAGCCGGCACGGCGTCGTCGCGGCAGACGAGCGAGAGTGCATGCGGCGTGCGCACGATTTGTACGAGTTCGCCTTCGTGAGCCCAAGCGGTGAAGTCGACGCCTGCTTGCACTTTTGCGACCGCGAAGGTGTCAACGAGAACGTGCAGTTTCATGCGCAAGGCGATTCGAAGGGAGAGGGCGGCTCGACCTCTATGTCGCGGCGGGCGCGACGCCGGAGGTGCCGCGCAGAACCGCAAGGCCGCGGTCGAGTTGCGGATCGGCCCCCGGCTGACCGATGCGCGCGTCCTTCGGTTCGGCGAGCACGATGTCGGGAAGGATGCCTACGCCGTTGATGTCGCGTCCGCTCGGGGTAAAGTAGCGAGCCGTCGTCACCTTCATCGCGAAGGCGTCGGGCAAGGGAAAGACTTCTTGCACCAGGGCCTTGCCGAAGGTGCGCTCGCCGACGAGCGTTCCAGTCCGATCGTCCTCGATTGCTCCGGCCACGATCTCCGAAGCAGAAGCAGTGTCGTGGTCGACGAGCACCACGAGCGGATTCGCGACGAACGGCACCTTGCGCGCCGGGTAAGTCGTGCGTGCGCCGCCGCGCGAGCGCACCACGACGACCGGACCGGACTTGATGAAGTGCGACGCGACGTCGATGGCCGCGTCGCGGTAGCCGCCGCCGTTGCCGCGCAGATCGAGCATGTAGGCTTGCGCGCCCTGCGCCCGCAGGCGGTCGAGCGCGCGCGCGATCTGATCGCCGGACTGCTCGCCGAAGGTGCGAAGTTGCAGATATCCGACGCGATCCGGCAGCATCCGAGCGATGACCTCCGGAGGCACGATCCTGGCGCGCACGATCGCGATGGGTTGCGCGAGATCGACACCGTTGCGGCGTAGGGACAGGCGCACGGTCGTGCCCGGCTTGCCGCGCAGCAGGGAGCCGAGTTGGTCGTCAGTTAGGCCAAGCGCGGAGTGTCCGTCGATGGCCGTGATGACGTCGCCTTCGAGGACGCCGGCCTTCTCGGCTGGATCGCCTGGAAAAACGCTGCTTACCAGCAGCGTGGCCGGCGGCTCGATGGTAGCCTCGATGCCGATTCCGCCGAACTGCGAGCCGTCGAGAAAGGCAACGAACTTGCGATATGCGGCCGGCCGAAAGAGAAGCGTGTACGGGTCGTGGACCGCAGCCAGCTCTCCCGCAAGCGCGGCGTCGATCAACTCACCCGCGTCGATGCGGGTGCCGTAAAGCTGCGCTGCGGTCAGGACGTCGAGGACGATATCGTCTTCGGGGTGGCGCGTCTTTAGTTTCGGGAACGGAATCTTTGGAGACGTCACGCCGCATTTCACGAGATACGCAACGATGCCGGTCCAGGCGCCGTCGAGAATCGTTTGACCGCTGACCGGCCGGTAGTACTGCGTGGCGAGCGTGGTGTACCCGATCTCGAGCTCGACGATGCCGAGGCCTGAAACGAGCGACGTCGAGCGATCGGCGGCGGCACGCTTTGCCGCGGTTGCGCTTGGAAACAACAGCGTGAGGGCTAGGAGCCCGGCCGCCAACGTTCTCATATCCGGTTAGCATACCCAAAAAAACCGTGCTCGTCACCGAGCGCGGGGTGCCGTCTCGACGAGTCCTGCCGGTTGCAGGCCCGGCGGGCGCTCCGCGGGCGCCGAGAAGTTACGGAGGGAGAGCGAAATCGGTCGAGTTGTCGTCTTCCTCGATGCCGGCGCCGGGCTTGAGCCAATAGCCGCCCACCTTATTGGTTACGACCGCTATCGGCACTTTTCCGGGAGTCGTCGTCTTTACCGGGACCGCAATGACCTGCGCGTTCACGATGTCGTACGCGCCGCGCGGCACCGCAAAAACCTCGTCTATGGTTTCCGATTCGGCGGGTTCAAGGATGATATGCGTCCCAAGCCGGCCGCCCTGTGCCGCGTCTCGAAGCTCGATAAAGGCGGTGATCAACCGGCGCGAAACGATCGGAAGCCCGGCGTCGTACTGGCGCCGATCGATGCGCTCGTTCGTGCGAATCCGCGGATGGTTCGCGTAATTTTCGCCCCACACGTTGTAGCCGTCTGCGGCAATATCGATCTCAGTTTTGCCGGTGTTACGGAACACTAGCTCGAGGCCTAGGATGTCTCGGACCGGATCGTGCCGCAAGCTGTGCACCGATATGCTCACGTTGAGCGCGGCCGGTTCGCTCGCCGGTTTGATCTTTTCTTGATAGATGAACGTATAAAAGGCCCACATTCCGGCACAGACGATCGCCACCGCCTCGATGATGTGGCGGAACGCCGCCCAGCGGTCCTCGACGATCCGAACCTCGTACGGCGCGCCACGCTCGGCGTCACGCTCGGGTCGCTGCACGCAAGCCTCGTCCGAGCGTTCTTTGCGGCCGCTAGAACGGGAGCGCGAGGACGGCGTGACCGGTCAGCGTGGTGATGCCGCGTTTGGGGACGGTTGCTTCGAGGTCGAGCGTCACGTGCCGGGCGCGCTCGATCGTCTCGACGTTCCTGACGCGCCCGCGGCATACGATGACGTCGTGCACGAGCGTCAGCGCGGCGAAACGTACTTTGAATTCGCGTAGCGAGCCCGCTGGGAACCGTTCGGTCAACAAACGCGAAAGGTAGCCCATCGACAGCATGCCGTGTGCGAACACGTCGGGCATCCCGGCAGCCTGTGCGAAATCGATGTCGATGTGAATCGGATTGTGGTCGCCGGACGCGCCCGCAAACAGGGCGAGCGTTGCGCGCGTAATGGGCGGGAGAACCAACGGCTCGAGTTCGTCGCCGGGCGCGAGCGCATGCACGGCCGCAAGGGTCACGTCGTTCGCTCCGGGAGACGCCTGAGCACCAGCGTCGAGCGCGACTCGAAAGCCAACTCGTCGAATTGATTGCGCCCGGTGGTCGCGACCACGAGAAACTCGAGCGCGCCGCCTGATTTCTCGTAGACGTCGACGATCTCGGATTCGAGCAGCAGGGTATCGCCGGCGCACACCGGCACGCCGTAGTTGAACTCCTGTTCGCCGTGAAGCACGCGAGGCAAGTCGAGCCCGGCCAGGGCGTACAAGTCGCCCGCCGGGTACGCGTCGAGGCGAATCGTCGTGACGAACGTCGGCGGTGCGATGAGCGAGCGATAGCCGGCCGCTCGCGCCGCCTGCTCGTCGTTGTAGAGCGCGCCGCGTTCGTCGATGGCCTCGGCAAAGCGCCGGATCCGCCCGGCCTCGATCGTCGTCGTTGCCTGCGGCAAGCGAAGGCCGATCAGACCGCGATCAAGCATCGGTCGATGTAAGCATGCTTCGTTCTTCGATTCGGCGCGTTCAGGCGGCCTGCTCGGCGAGCTCCCAGGTTACGACGTTTCCCTTCGACTCGATTCGTCGCATGCCGGCTGCCGTCGCGAGCCCTTTGAAAGCGCCGTTGTCGTGCAGCGCGTAGGCGACCAGGCGGCGCCATCCGCGCGCGTGCGCCGCTCGAACGACATGCTCGAGGAGGGCGGCGCCGACGCCCCGTCGCCGCGCATCGGCCGCAACCACGATGGCGAGTTCGGCCGCGCCGTCGGGCAACAAAAACGCGTGCGCTACCCCGAGGGGACGCTCGTCTTCGACTGCGATGAATCCGACCACGTCCGGTTGCGGCTCGACGAAACGGCGCACGTGTTGCGCATCGAAGTGGTCGACGAAGTGGAAGAAGCGGCAGTAGCGATCCGCATCGCTGGTGCGTGCGAGCACGCTGCAATAGTTATCGTCGTCACTCGGCCGAATCGACCGTACCTGCATCACCAATGCCCCCTTCGTCCGGGCATAACGGCCGCTGCATCGATATAGTTTCGTTTCGCACATAAATGCAGGATGCTGCGCAGATCGATTTCGCCGCTAGCGCGACGTGAAGGATAAGATTTTCGATTCCAACCGGTAGCGACGAACTTCCCAGCAAATTCGCGCAAGGACCGGTGGCCTTTGGCGAAGCGGGATGCCTAAGCGGGCGTTGCCAGTGTTGCCGTTGCGGCAAACGAACGAACCTGGTCGCCTTGCCACGAATCGTCGCGGCCAAGCTCTGCGGCGAGCAGTTGCGCGACCTGCGGCGCACTCGCGCGTGCCGCTTCCGCGTTGAGAAAGAGTGCGCGCGTGCGCCGTGCGAGCACGTCGTCGACCGTACGCGCCATCTCGAAGCGTGCCGCGTACGTCACCTGCGCCGCGGTGTACGGAAGACGTGCGTCGAGTTGAGTCGCGAGCTCGGGCCGTTCGGCGGCTAGCGCCCGCAAAACCACGCCGTCGGTCCCGTAAACGCGTAGCGGGTCGCCCAGCGGAGGCAGGTCGGAGGCGGCGCCGTGCAACGGAAAACGGGCGGTCACCGATGGCGTGAAAGAAAGTCCCGCTTCTTTGACGGCGGCGTCGATGACGTCTTCGGCCATCTTGCGATAGGTGGTCCACTTGCCGCCGGTGATCGTTACCAGTCCTGACGGCCCGATGTCGATCAGGTGCTCGCGCGAGAGGCCCGCGGTCGTCGCCGCCTTGCGGTTCACCAGCGGCCGAAGCCCCGCGAAAACGGCGCGAACGTCACCCTCGCCGAGCGCTTTCGCTAGATACGGGTTGATCGTTTGCAAAATGTAGGCGACCTCTGCCGCGGTGGGTCGCGGGTCGAGCTCTGCGCCCTCGGTCTTGATGTCCGTCGTTCCGATGACGATGCTGTCGTGCCACGGCGTGGCGAAGATCACGCGCCCGTCGCTCGTCTTTGGGACCAGCACTGCGTGCGTAGACGTGCCCAGCGCCTCGCGCGGAACGACGATGTGCGTGCCGCGGCTGTGGGTCAGAAGTTTCGCCGACTGCGGATCGTCGATAGCGCGTAACTCGTCCACGAAGATGCCGGTCGCATTGATGACCGCACGCGCGCGTATCTCAAAACGGCGCCCGCTTTCGCAATCGCTCGCGAGGACCCCGCAGATTCGGTGGCGATCGTAAAGGAAACCGTCTGCACGCACGTAGTTGGCGAGCGCCGCGTGGCGGTCGACGGCCGTTCGGGCGAGCGTTATCGCCAGGCGCGCATCGTCGAACTGTCCGTCGTGGTAGAGGACGGCCGAACGAAGGTCGCGGCCACGCAAACCGGGGACGAGCCGCAACGTCTCGCGGGCAGATATGACGCGGCTCCCGGGCAGGTTTGAGCCCCCCGCCAGCACGTCGTAGAGTTTGAGCCCCGCAAAGTAGTACGGAACGTCGAGCCAGCGATACGTCGGTAAGATGAAGGGGAGATCGTGTGCTACGTGCGGCGCGTTGTCGAGCAGGCGCGTGCGCTCGTGGAGCGCCTCGCGTACCAGATGGATCTCACCGTTTTGAAGATAACGAACGCCCCCGTGCACGAGCTTGGTCGAGCGGCTCGAGGTTGCTTTGGCGAAATCGGTCGCTTCGATGAGCGCGGTTGCGTAACCGCGCGCCGCCGAATCGACGGCGGCGCCTAGACCCGTGGCGCCGCCGCCGACGACGAGAACGTCGAACGGCTCGTCGAAACGCGCTAAGGCGGCGTCACGGTTCACGGATGACTCCGAGACCGCTCGGCCGCCTCTGTTGCTTGCTGATACCGGTCTAGGCTTCGATCCACTTCAGCGAGCGTTCCACTGCGCGTTTCCATTCCTTATGGAGCCGGTCGCGCGCGCCGCCGTCCATCGACGGATCGAAGCGCCGGTCGACGGCCCATCGGTTCTGAATGGTCGCTTCATCGAGCGCGCCCGCGCCGATGCCGGCGAGGTACGCTGCCCCGAGGGCCGTCGTCTCGGTGACCTTGGGGCGCAATACCGGAACGCCCAAGATGTCGCATTGGAACTGCATCAGCAGATCGTCGATCGAGGCCCCGCCGTCGACGCGGAGCTCCTTCAGTTTTAGCCCCGAAGCCGCTTCCATCGCAGCGATCGCGTCCTTGGTTTGGTAGGCCATCGCCTCGAGGGCGGCGCGCGCAAGGTGCGCCTTGGTCGTACCGCGCGTGATGCCGACGATGGCGCCGCGCGCGTACGCATCCCAGTAGGGAGCGCCCAGGCCAGCGAGGGCTGGAACAAAGTACACGCCGCCGTTGTCAGGGACGCTCGCTGCGAGCTGCTCGACGGCGCCGGATGAGGCGATGATGCCCAGCCCGTCGCGCAGCCACTGCACCGCCGCGCCCGCGATGAAGATCGAGCCTTCGAGCGCGTATTCTGCCGGCTTCCCTTGAAGCTGCCAGGCCACCGTCGAGATTACGCCTGGCCCGCTCACCGATTTCGTGCCGGTGTTCATCACCACAAACGCGCCGGTTCCGTAGGTGTTCTTGGCCATTCCGGCCTGGAAGCACGCTTGGCCGAAAAGTGCTGCCTGTTGGTCCCCAGCGTCGCCTGTAATCGGAGCGGCGGCCCCCAGAACCTGCGCGTCGGCCTGCGCGAAGCGTCCGGCCGAGGGCCGAACTTCGGGCAGGAGCGACTTCGGAATGCCGAGCTCGCCCAGCAATTCGTCATCCCACTGCAGCGTATGGATGTTGAAGAGCAGCGTCCGGCTCGCGTTGCTGACGTCGGTGACGTGCGCTTTTCCGGCGGTGAGGTTGTAGATCAGCCAGCTATCGACGGTGCCGAACGCAAGTTCTCCGGCCTTGGCGCGTTGCGCCACGCCGTCGACGTTCTTGAGCAGCCATGCGATCTTCGTGCCGGAGAAGTACGGGTCCAACACGAGGCCCGTCTTTTCGCTGAATTTCGCTTCGAGTCCGCGTGCCTTGAGTTCGTCGCAGAAGCCCGCCGTTCGGCGGTCTTGCCAGACGATCGCGTTGTGCACCGGCTTGCCGGTCTTGCGGTCCCAAATGATCGTCGTCTCGCGTTGATTGGTGATTCCGATCGCGATGATGTCATCCGGCTTCGTTCCGGTCTGAGAAAAGAGGTCGCGAACGGTGCCGATTTGGCTTTCCCAAATGTCGTTCGGGTTGTGTTCGACCCACCCCGGTTGCGGAAAGTGCTGGGGGAACTCGCGTTGCGCGCTGCCCAGCGGCTTGCCTTCGAGGTCGAAGAGCATGCTTCGGCTGCTCGTCGTCCCCTGGTCGAGTGCGAGCAAGGATTTCATACGTCGACTCCTATCGTTAGCGCAAAACCTCGGGCGAGCAAGGCGCTCGCCGAGGCAGGTTTCATTGGGTGAGTTAGTCGGGTTTGCGCACTCTCAACGTGGCACCGATAAAGAAGTCGTACACGAACGGCGCAATCGCCCCTCCCACGAGCGGACCAAGAATCGGCACCCACCAGTAACCGTACGGTCCGGGGAACGCGTTAGGCCCCCATCCTTCCAAGAAGCAGAAGAGACGTGGTCCGAAGTCGCGCGCCGGATTGATCGCGTAGCCCGCGTCAACGCCGAACGACATGCCGATCGCAGCCACGGCGAAACCGATCAGGAGTGGACCGAGATTGGCTTGAACCCCAAGGTTTTTCACATCGATGATCGCGAGGACGAAGAGCACGAGGAAAGCCGTTCCGATTACCTGATCGATGAACGGACCGACCATGTTGCCGTTGAAGTATGCAGCCGGGCCGGTTCCGAAGATGCCGAACGCCGCTCCACTGGGGTCCATCCGCGAGGTGACCTTATGGGCTGCGTTCCAGGCGTTGATAGCGGGGTAATAGTCGGCGTAGACGATCGCCGCGCCGCAGAATGCGCCGACCACCTGCGCCAACCAGTAGGGAAGGACTTTGTGCCACGGGTGGTCGCCGCGCACCGCGAAGGCCAGCGTGACGGCAGGATTTAGATGCGCACCGGATGGGCCGCCGGCAACGTAGACCGCCATGGTGACGGCCAAAGCCCAGCCCCAGGTGATCAGCAACCAGTCGCCGGCGCCGACAAAGATGGCGGGCGTGCGGCCCGAGCCGGTCAACCCGACGACGGCGACGGCTACGACGCCGGCGCCGAATGCGAGCAGGCAGAAGGTTCCCAGAAACTCCGAAAGGAGCTCGCCTCCGATGCCGGCCCTCCAGTTGGCCACCGTTTCCGAAGATTGTGCCACGATCCAACCTCTTTCTCAGAAGGCATGTTGTTTGGTTGTGTAACCGATGAAAGGTTGTCGTACGTGAAATCAAAACCCACGTTCGACGGTTGTTATGCGTTGATCCCTCCGTAGATGAGCTTGCGCATTTCCCTCGCCTCTTCGGCGCGTGCGCGGACCTCCTGCGCATTGTCTCCCGAGGCCGCGGATACGACCGCAAGCACCGCGCCCTCGACGAGCGGCGCATCGGCCATCGAGACGCGCCGGCGCAGGTCCTCGTCGAGCATTTCGATGGCCATGACCGTGTTGAGATGCGCGCTTCCCAGATCCATCAACACGACGGCTTCGTTTGCGGCCGCGAGCGCGTCGACGAGCGCATCGTGTATGGCAACCGCACTCGTACCGATCCCGCCGTCGTCGGTCCCGCCGACGGCCCACACCGAAGTATTGGAGCGAGCCATTTGCAAGGCGAGCTCCTTGACGCCGTCGGCCAGCGCCTTGCTATGCGAAACAACGACGACCGCCGTCGTCACGGCCCGTCTCCCGAAAGCGTCGAGGCCGCCGCGTCGAATAGCAGGGCGGTGCTGAAGCTGCCGGGATCGCGATGCCCTCGCGAACGCTCGCCCAGGTAGCTCGCCCGCCCTTTGCGCGCGACGAGGTCGATCGTTGCGTCCGAACCGGCGTATGCCGCGCTGCGCGCCGCTTGCAGGGCATCCTTGCGCGGATGACCCTGCGCGAGCGCGGTTTCGAAGGCGCCGACGGCCGGTGCGAACGCATCGATCATCGTTTTGTCCTCAGCCTGCGCGCCGCCGCGCTGTCGTAAGCCTTCGAGCGCCGCGGAAAAGAGGGCGGCTAGATCTGCGTCGTCGAGCGACTCCTTCGACCCCGCGGCGGCAGATGCGCGCAGAAACGCCGTGCCATAGAGCGGCCCGGATGCGCCGCCGACTTTGGAGATGAGGGTCGTGGCCACCGTCTTGAGAACCGCTCCCGGCGTGGGCTCATCGCCTAGGCGCTCGAGGACGGCGCGTACTCCGCGGCGCATGTTGATGCCATGATCGGCGTCGCCGATTGCCGCGTCGAGCTCGGTGAGCGTATCGGCGTTCTGCTCGATCAGCTCGGCGAAGCGTTCGACGAAGCGGCGCATGTCCGCGGCGACCACCATCGGCTCGCTATGCGCCCCAGCGAAGCGCCGGCGTGTGCACCGGGGCGTCCCACAGGCCGAGCAGCTCGTCATCGGCGCGCAGAACGGTCAGCGAGCAGCCGTCCATGTCGAGGCTCGTGATGTAGTTGCCGACTAAGCTGCGCACGATCGTCACGCCGCTGCCGGAAAGCAGCTGCGCTACGTGGCGGTGGGCGACGTAGAGCTCGATCAGCGGCGTGCTGCCCATACCATTGGTCATCACGATGACCTGGTCGCCGCGCTTAAGGCCGAGGTCTTCCATAACGGGTCGAGCGAGGCGGTCGACGATCTCGTCGGCGGAGACGAGCGCCGTTCGCTCCCGGCCCGGTTCGCCGTGGATGCCGACTCCGATTTCGATCTCGAGTTCGCCGAGCTCGAAGGTCGGACTGCCCTTTGCCGGGACGGTGCACGAGGTCAGCGCCATTCCCATCGAGCGTCCCGCCTCGGAGGTCTTTTTTGCGACTCGCTCGACTTCGTCGGCCGAAGCGCCGCGTTCGGCGACCGCGCCCGCGAGCTTCTCGACGAAAACGGTGTTGCCGACGCCGCGCCGTCCAGCGGTCCACGTCGAATTCTGTACGGCGACGTCGTCGGCCACCAGCACCGTTCGGACGTCGATGCCGTCGGCGCGCAGCAGCTCGGCCGCGAGGTCGAAGTTCATGACGTCGCCCGTATAGTTCTTGACGATGAAGAGCACCCCGCCGCCGTTTGATACGGCGCGACCGGCGGCTTCCATCTGATCGGGGACGGGGCTCGTGAAAACCTCACCGGGGCATGCCGCATCGAGCATGCCCGAGCCGACGAAACCGCCGTGCAGCGGCTCGTGCCCGGACCCGCCGCCGGAGACGAGCCCCACTTTGCGGCCTTTCGGGGCTGTGGCGCGCGCCAGGTAACGCGGCTCACGGTGAAACTGGACGAGATCGGAATGGGCGAGGGCTAAACCCTCGCACGCTTCGTCGACGAAGGATTCGATTGTGTTGATCAGCTTCTTCACGTGACTTCCTTTGCTGAGGTGGAGAGGGCGTTTCGAAGGCGAGCCTTGAGCCAAGGAACCAGGCCGGGCGAGACCGAGAGTTCATCGACGCCGCATTCGATCCAGAACGACGTCAGGGCGGCGGACCCCGCCGCTTCACCACACACCCCAACCTCGAGCCCGGCGTGCTTGGCGCGCGCGACCGCATCGCGAACGAAGGCTTGGAACGCGGCGTTCGTGGCCGGATCGAAGGCGTTGTCGGCGCTCAAACGGTCCGATGCGAAAAAATACTGCGCGAGATCGTTGGTTCCAAAACTGACGAACGATGCGCCCTCGCGTGCGAAGACTTCGAGCGCGTACGCGGCCGCCGGCACCTCGACCATGATACCCAGCGGCGGCACACGGCTGCCTTTGGCCCGGCGCGCTGCCTCGATCACGAGCTCGCGAGCTTGCCGGAACTCGTCGGGCAACGTCACCATCGGAAACATCAAGCGCACGTCCGCGCCGGCAAAGCCCTCGAGAATGGCCTGCACGTGCTGCAAGAAGGGCTCGGGCTGGCGCAGGCTCAGACGAATGCCGCGTACCCCAAGCATGCCGTGATCGAGCCCGTCGTGCTCGATGCCGAGGCCGACTTTGTCGCCGCCGAGATCGAGCGTTCGGACGATGATGGGCCGGCCGGTGAAGGTCGAGGCGATGCGCGCGTACGTCGAGCGCTCTTCCGCCAGAGCCGGTTGCCGGGGGCGGTCGACATAGAGAAACTCGGTGCGCAGTAAGCCGACGCCGTCGGCGCCGAGGGCTGCCGCGAACGGAGCGTCGCCCGGAAAATTGAGGTTGGCAAACACGCCGATCGCTCGGTCCCCGACGTGGACCGGAGCCGGGTCCGCCTGCGAGGTGATGCGCTGCGGCGGATACCGTTGCGCAAGTTCGCGCTCGGGGGCCGTCTCGAGCCAGCCTTCGAATCCGTTGAGAAGGCTCGGAAGCGGCGCTCCCTCGCCCGCGCGCTGCGCGCTCTCGTAAAGGCCTTTGCATTCGCCTGCGAGCGCGATCGTCGGCAGCGCAAGCCCGCGCGCGACGATCGCAACGTGGGCAGTCGGAGCAACGTCGATGAGCACGATGCCGGCCAACTGCTCCGACCACTGGGCGAGTTCGACGGCGGAAACGTCGCGCGCGCAGAGGATCGATTCGGGCGCCGGCGCGACGGCGTTGCCCAGCAAGCGGATCAGTTGCGCCCCGATTTGTATGAAGTCGGCCGCGCGTGCCCGCAGGTACGGATCGTCGAGATCTTCGAGCGTTGCGGCAATCTCAGCGGCCGTCGCGCTAACGGCTGACGGCAGCCAACCGGAGGCGGCGAGGTGACGTGCGATCCCGTCGTCCCACATCGGATCGAGCACGATCGCAGCGTACATCGCGCTGAGGTCTTCGGGCAGTGCCGCAGCGTCGTCGATGAAACGCTGCCGCGCCGCCTCGAACGCCTCGAACCCGCCTGCGTCCTGGATGTTCGCCGGGCGCGGAGCCCACAGCTGACCGCGCGAGACGCCCGGGACCACGGCCACTCCGTGATAGCGCATAGCACCTCGGCCGAACTTTCTTTCGTCGTCGGCTCCGCAAGATGGTATGCTTTCTTGACTGAAATTGTCAACGGGTGTATAAAAACGCTCATTAGCGAGCACTGCTGCCATCGCAACCCGGTTCCCGGCACGTCGATTCAGGGAAACGAGCAAAATCGCGCAAGGGAGGGAGGATCGCGTGTTAGCCGCGGAGCGACATGCCCGCATCTTGCAGCATTTGGAGCGCCAGGAGCGCGTTTCGGTCGAGACGCTGGCCGAGCGGCTGGCGACCAGCGCCGCGACCGTGCGGCGCGACCTGACGCGCTTGGCCTCAGCCGGCCTGCTGCAGCGCGTCCACGGTGGGGCGGTCCGTGGCTCGACGGTTCCCGAGGCACCGGCACCGACCGCCGGCGACGAAGCACTTGCGGACGCGGTCTACCGCCGGTTGGCGAGCGGCGACGCGGTGATCTTAGAGGGCCAACTGGTGATGCCGGCGGTGGCCCGGCAACTGGCAGCCGAACCGATGCGGCTCATCATCGTCACCAATCAACTCGACGTCGCCCGAACGCTTTTGGGAAAGCCCGGCATCGACGTCATCTTGCTCGGCGGGAGGCTGCACCCAGCCGGCTATACCTTGCCGCAGCCGCTCGGCGCGAGCGATTTGAAGTTTCTGGTTGCGAACAAAGCGTTCGTCGAAGTCGAGGGCGTGCACGGTGCCGCTGGAGTCACGACGACCGCAGTCGAGGATGCGCGCTTCAAGCACGATCTGCTTCAGCATGCGCTGCACAAGACGGTCGTTGCCCCGGGGAGCCGCGGCGGCCTCGTGTTCGCTCACCGCATCGCGCAGATGGACGAGATCGACTGCTGGATTACTACGCCGCTGGACGACGCGCAACGCGAGATCGCCGCGGCACTGAGTTGTGAAGTCGTGGAGAGCGAATGAAACGCATCGTCGAGGATATCCAAATAACGGACCCGCTGGGCATTCACGCTCGCCCGGCCGCTGCCTTGGCCGTCGCCGTGCGCAAGAGCGGCGCCCGCGTGACGTTGCGTTTCGGCCAAAACTCGGCCGACGCGGCCAGCGTCGTGCGACTGCTCGGGCTCGGCGCCGGTCCGCGCTCGCGCGTAACGGCCGAGATAGAGGGAGAAGATGAAGCCGTCGCGGCTGCGCTGGCCGCGCTGCGCGCTCATCTTTGCCCCGAACCGGCAGCGTAGGGTTGGCGCTCTACAACATACGCTCGATGAGCGGCGCCTTTCCGCTGGGCCCGCGCGAAAGCGCGACCGCGCGCTCGACCCGAATCGAGGGCACGAGCGCGCCCAGGGCGTCGAGCCGCTGCCGAAGCTGGCCCGTTAGCGCCTCGCACGAAACGCTGTGCGGCGAGCCCACCAGGCGTACGCGCAGACCGTCACGTTCCTGAACGACCTGCCATCCCGCTGCCGGCACGGTTTCGAGGACTTCGTGAAAAATATTCGGGTGGATTGCGACCGTTGTGCCGGGCCCCTCGCGAGCCGCGAAGGAAAGGACGTCCTCGAGGCGCCCTTCGATGCTTTCGATGAGGCGGAAGGGGCGTCCACACGCGCAGTCACCCGCCAGCGGACGCACCATATCGCTCATCTCGTAGCGGATAAGGGGCTGGGTGAAGCGGTCGAAAACGGTCAGCAGAAGGCGCTCTCCGGCCGCGCCGGGCGGGACGGGCCGCCCGCGCTCGTCGACGATCTCGATCAGTGCGCCATCCTCCACGAGGTGCATGTTGCCCTCGCTGCATTCTGCCGCGATCGGTGCGTATTCGGTGGCGCCGTACACATCGTGCACGTGAATCTGCCATGCGTCTTGCGCGCGTCGCCGCGTGTCGTCGGTTAGGACTTCTGCGCTGGTGGCGAGGTCGCAAAGCGCAATTCGCAGGCGTCCGGCGATTTGTTCTTCGGCAAGCTGTCGCAATAGTGACGGGTACACCGCCATGATCTCCGGCTGCCACTCGTTGAGGCGGTGCACGATCGACCCGATCGATTCGCCCGCATCGATCCGCAGCGCCGGCACGAACGGGCTGGACAGAGACTGACCGACACGGGTCGAATAGTGCCACGGCGCGCTCGACGCAACGATCGCCATCCGTCGCCGGCGAAACGGAAGCTGCCGCACCCCGGCCCATCCGATCGGGCGCGCGATCGAAGCGAGGGCAGTGATCCATTCCGCCTTACTGTACACGAAAACGCCGCGCCGCCCGGTGCTGCCTGAGGTCGAAAGCACAACGTAGCGTCCCCGAAAGAACTCGGGCGGGCGGTGTAGCCGGAGGTAGGCCTCGAGGTCGCTCAAGCGCAGCGCGCGTTCCGTGACGAGCTCGTCGAAGTTTTCCATCATCACGGCCTTCGAAAGGACGGGCAGCTTTTCGAAGGGGCTCGACTCCCGTCCGGCGTGAAAGCGGCGATAGAAGGGTGAGCGTGCGTACGCGAACGCGCGCAGCCGAGCGATCGCGCCCCGCTGATGCGCTGCGAGTTGGTCGCGGGACCACGCGCATCCGCGCTCTAGCGTGCGGCGGCGCGCGACGACCCGAAACGGCAGGGTCAGCTTCGAGAAGATGGTCCACCTCCGGCGAGGTGCTGCCACCCTGGACCCGCCCGTCCGGATTGGACCCGAACTTCTTCGCCACGGACTCGCGCGTTGCATTCGTGGACGCCGTCGGATCGGCCGATGCTGCGAACGAGTGGACCGCTAACCGCTTTGGGACAGGCTTTTGGCGCCCTCGTCGTACAGCGCCGCCAGCGCCTCTTCGTAGATTTCGCGAAACCGCTCCGAAGTCAGCATATGAAACTCGCGCGGCCGGGGGAGATCGATCTCGATCACGCGCTTCACCTGAGTCGGCTTGCGCGTCATCACGAGCAGGCGGTCGCCAAGGAACAGCGCTTCGCCGAGCTCAGACGTGACGAAGAGATTCGTGCCGAGGCGCTGCTCGAACAGGCGAAGGTAGTGCTCTTGCATCAATTCGCGCGTCATCGCGTCGAGACCGCGGAACGGCTCGTCCATCAGCATGACGGCCGGCTCGTTGAGGATCGCGCGCGCGAGCTCGGCCCTGCGCTGCATACCGCCCGACAGTTGGTTCGGATAGCGGTCCGCGAAACCGGTCAATCCGACCTCGTCGAGCAGCGATCGAGCGCGTAGCAGCACGCCCGAGCGCGTCCCGTTTCCGCGCGAAAGAGGACCGAAGGCAACGTTGTCGAGGACGGTCATCCATGGGAAGAGCGCCGTCTCTTGAAACACGACGAGCCGGTCCGCACCCGCCGCGCTGACGGCTCTGCCGTCGAGCACGATTTCGCCGCTCGTGGGGCGCTCGTAGCCCGCAATCAGGTTGATCAGCGTCGTCTTGCCGCAGCCGGAAGGGCCGACCATGACGGTCAGCATGTTAGGTTCGAGCGTGAACGAGCAGCGGTCGACCACGAGCGTCGCTCCGGCGGCCGTCTCGAAAGCTTTCGCCACGTCGCGGACCTCGAGCCGGCCCGCCCGCGCGCTCAGAAGCGTTTCGACCACGGCATCGCGCGCGCCGCCACGATTCGCACGAGCGCGCTCGAGAGGTACCCGGCGAGGCCGATGCTGATCATGCCGACCACGATCGTCGGAAACGAACCCGCAACGTATGCTTCCCACGTCAAGTATCCCAGGCCGCTCCGTCCCGCGATGATCTCGGCCGCCACGAGCACCGACCACGTGATCCCCATTCCGACCGCCATGCCGGTGAAGATCGACGGCAAGGCGCCCGGCAGAATGATGCGACGAAAGACGATCGCCGGCGTCGCACCGAGCGAGATTGCGGCGCGGACGTAACGCTCGTCGATCGCGCGCACGCCGGCTAGCGTGTTGATGAGCACGGTAAAAAACGCGCCCAGGAAGATCACGAAGGTGATGCTCGACTCCGGCGTGGGCCAGAAGAGGATCGATAGCGGGACCCACGCGAGAGGCGGGATAGGCCGCAGCACTTCGAAGACCGGGAACGTCAGAGACCGGAACGCAGCCTTCCAGCCCATAAGCAGTCCGAGTGGAATGCCAAGCGCCTGCGCGATGACGAATCCGCCGAACACGCGCCGAAAGCTCACTAGCCAATCCAGGTAGTAGCGTGGATCGCGCAGCAGGCTAAGCCACGCAGCCGCGACGTCGGCCGGCGTCGGGATCTTCGCGAGCAGGGGAAGGTGGAGCACGACGCCGAGCTGCCATAGGGCGAGGAACGTAGCGATGCCGGCACTTCCGCGTAGCGCGGCGGCGCTCGCGACCTCTCGGCCGGGCACGGGGCGCGTCCGGTTTCGCGCGCGCAGGCCGGCCGGCGAGGGCGCCGCTTCGACGTTCATGCGAGCTCCCGCTCGCCGCGCCGGAAAGCTTTTTCCGCTTCTTCGTGCACGGCATCGGCTACGGATCGCTTGAGGTCGAGGAACGCCGCGCTCGCCATCATGCGGTACGAGCGCGGCCGAGGCAGATCGATCGCTAGAATGTGCTTGACGCGGGCCGGCCGGGTCGTGCTTACGACGACGCGGTCGGCCAGCAAGATCGCCTCGTCAAGGTCGTGCGTAATGAAGAAGATCGTTTTCTTGGTGGCGTCGTAGAGCTTCAACAACTCCTCGTGCATGACGCTCTTCGCGATTGCGTCGAGGGCGCGGAACGGTTCGTCGAGGAGAAGCACCTTGGGATCGTTGATCAGCGCGCGCACCATCTCGACCCGGCGCTGCACGCCGGACGACAACCGGCTCGGATAAGCGTCGGCCACCTCACCGAGCCCGACTCGTTGGAGCAAGCTGCGCGCCTCGTCCAGAGCTAGCGGGCGCGATAGGCGGCGCTGCACGATCGGCCCGTAGGCGACGTTTTCGACAACGGTCTTCCATGGGAAAAGCGCGCCGTTCTGAAAAACGACGACGCGATCGGCGCTGGGGCGCGCGCTGCCGCCTGGCGACGCGATCGTCTCTCCGTCGAGCAAAATCTCGCCGCCGGTGATCGGATCGAATCCCGCGATGCCGTTGAGCAGCGTCGTCTTGCCGCAGCCCGACGGTCCAACCACGGCGAGAAATTCGCCGGATGCAACGTCCAGCGTCCAGCCGTCGACGGCGACGACGTCGAGGCGACCGGGATCGTACACTTTGCGCACCGCGCGCAGCGAGATAGCGCCAGCCCGCTGGGCGACGCGATCGGGCTTCAGTGCGACTGCCACGTCATCAGCCTTCGGCCGGTCCAGCGCACGAGCGCGCTCGATAAGAAGCCAACGAGTCCGAGCGTCACCATCCCGATGACGATCGTCGTCGTCTGAAGTTCCATGTAGGAGTTGAGGATCAAGTATCCCAGGCCCGCCTCACCGGCGATCATCTCGCCCGCGACGAGCGAAAACCACGCGACGCCCATGCCGATTTGCAGGCCCGTGAAAATGAACGGCAGCGAGCCAGGCACCACGACGTTCCACAGCACGTCCCAACGCCGGGAGCCCAGGCAGTACGCCGCGCGCAGATACGACTCGTCGATCGAGGTCACGCCAAGCATCGTGTTGAGAACCGTTGCGAAGAAGGCGGCAATCCAGGTCAAGAAGATCATCGCCTCCTGTTGGCCCGAAAGCATAAGGATGGCAAGCGGCACCCATGCAAGTGGAGGAATGGGCCGGATCAATTCGATCAGCGGGAAAAGGAACTCGCGTGCGATGCGATTCCAACCGAGCAGAATGCCCAGAGGAACGCCGAGCGCGGTCGCGAGCAAGAATGCGATCGTGACGCGCACGGTGCTCGCCCAAATGTCCTGATAGTAGGTCGGTGCAAACAACGAGATGCCGTACTCTGGTTTGCGGCTGGTCCATTCGCGCAGGACTGAGAACGGGTCCGGCAGCTTCGAGAAGCGCCACACCGCGAAGTGGACGAGCAGCCACCAGGCGGCAACGAAGGCGGCGAATCCGGCCGCTCCCAGTACTAGCTGCGACCACGCGATTCTGCCGCGGGCCCGGCGCAGCGTCGCGTCAACCACAGGGGTACTCGCTCGCAAGGTGGGTTTGCGTCTCGCCAAGCGGCGCCTTGACCTTGAGTTCGCGCATCGCATCGCGCAGCGGATCTTCGACGATCGCGTCGCCCGGCATCGGGCTGCCTATGATATTTGCGTTCTGTAAGAAGTCGGATGCCGATTTCAAGAACGCACGAACCGGTTCGTCTAGGACGAGGTGTGCTTGGAAGCGCACGGCGTGGGCCTTCGGGTCGCCGCCCGGCGGCTTCCCGTAGAGCGCGTACCACATCTCTTTCTTCTCGTAACCGGTCGTATCGCTGACGGCGTACCCGGCCACGTCGCAGGCATTTTTCGGGTATCCGCTGACGATGAACTGTTGCGCGTCGATGTCGGCCTTCAGCATGCCGACGACTGCCGCCCGGTTCGCATCCAGGAAATCCTTCGTAACGAGGATCACTCCCGTGTCGTGCTGGTCCCAGTCGGCGCCGGTCGAGACGAGCCGAGCCGTCTTGTTGCCGACGATCTGGCCGACGTGCGTGACGTTTGGTTCCCAAAAGACGGCGGCGTCAAGGTTTCCCGCCCGCAGGTTCGTCGTGATGACCTCGATGCTCTCGTTGAGGTACTCCGCAGGTCTGACGTTCGCGCGCTTGAACACTTCCTGCGCGAACCGTTCCGTGCAGCTGCCTTTCGGCACGGCGACCTTCTTGCCGTCCATCCACTTGATCGCATCCAGCGGCGTCTTGAACTCGGGAGCATCGGGCCGCACCACGAACAGATCGCACTGCTGATTGTTGAAGCTGGTGACGGATAGGATTCGGATGTCGGCTTGGCTGCGCTTCGTCGTGGCGACGATTGCGGGCATGTCGCCGACGTAGCCCATTTGGAACTTGCCGCCGAGCATGTTGTTCGTGATGACGGAGCCTTGCAGGCCTACTTCCCAATCGACCGTGCTGCCCGGCGGCAAGTATTTCTTCCAGAGTTCCCGCTCTTTGACGACGACGGCGCTCCAGGCTCCGGCGTAGTACGGCTGATAGCCGACGACGATGTGCACGGGCTGCGGCGCGTCACCCGTCGCGCTCCGCGGCATTAGGCCCAGCGCCCCCAGCAATATGCTGCAAACGCCAAGCCTCCAGACCAACGCGGTCCGGGAAGGTCGGTCCTGCATTGGTCCTACTCCCTGCTCTTAATCTTTGGACGTGCAAAGTTTTACTACGCATCAATGGGTCGCGGCACCTGTTGGCGAAACCCGTTACCGAAACGCGAGGGGAGCACGATGCGCGATTGGCCGAATCCGATGTTTGCGGGCACGCTAGAGCAAGGCTGCAGCGCCGCGGCGCACTATCCGTACCTCGAGCGCATCGCGCTCGAGGTCGAGGATCCCGAAAATGGCCTGCGCTACGTGCTTGCGCCCGCGTATCATGCCGGGTTGCCGCCTTGGACCGGCGATCTGATTCGGTGCTCGGACATCAGCTTCGAGGGTATCTTTCGCGTGCTGCGCGTCGCCAAGGGATATCCCGGTCGTATGATCTGCGGGCGCTATCCCGACGACTTTCGGGCCGAATCCGGCCGCTCAGAACGGAGGATTGAACTTGCCTCGTAATGCCGCCCAGTGGAACCGCACGCCCCCGTTGCCGCCCACTCACTACGTCGACCCGCTCGTTTATACGAGCGAAGAGATTCTCGCGCAGGAGCGCGATAAGATCTTCGCGCGAGCGTGGTCGATCGCGTGTCACGAGAGCGAAGTGCCCGAGCGCTACGACTACCGGACGTACCGGCATCCCGCGGGCAAGAATCTGGTGGTCGTACGCGGCGACGACGGAACGATCCGCACGTTCTTCAACGTGTGCCCGCACCGCGGCAATACGATCCTTTACAACCCAGCCGGCAATGCCAAGCACCTGCTGTGCATCTTCCACGCCTTCGCTTTCGATTGCCGGGGCAATTGCGTGGCGATCCCGCGCGAGAAGGCCGGTTATCAGGAACGGATCGGCAAGGGCGACTTCGGGCTGCGCGCGGTGCGAACCGAAGTCGGATTCGGCGGCTTCGTGTTCGTGAATCTCGACGACCGCGCGCCCGCGCTCGAAACGTTCATCGGCGAAGCGCTCGACGGAATGCGGGCCAGCCTCGAGGCTGAGCCGCTCGAAGTGTTCACGTTCCATCGCGCGATCGTGCGCACCAACTACAAGCTTTGGCACGACACGAACAGCGAGTTCTACCACGATTACATGCACTATCACAACCGCCAAACGAGCATGGCAGCGCCGGGATACTTCGAGCGCCGCTACACGGCCTTTCCGAACGGGCACGCGCAGGTCGGCGATCAGGTCGTCAACTACGAGGCCTATGAGGGCTTCAAGAGCCGCGATCTCTCGTTTCCGGGCATGGCGCTCAACCAGTGGAAGATGGTCGATCTGTTCCCGGGGATGACGTACAATTTGCGCGGCTCATCGCTGCGCATCGACACCCTTTGCCCGATCTCGCCGCTCGAGACGGCCATCGAATTCCGCGGTCTGGGGCTCAAGTGCGACACGCCTGCGGAGCGCGCCGCGCGGGTCCACGACTACAATACGATCTGGGGTCCGTTCGGCCGCAATCTGCACGAGGACTTGCTGGGCGTGCTCGGGCAGGGGCGGGCGCTGGAACGCGGCCAAACGTATCTCGTGCACGGTCGCGAAGAAGACTCGACGATCCACGATGAGGTCGGCATGCGCCACTTCTACGCCGAGTGGAGCCGCTGGATGGGTCGCTCGTCGAGCGATCCGTCCGCGGATGGGGCGAGCGGCGTCAACGGTGCGGCCCACCGCGAAGCGGCTTTGAGCTGATGTTGCGCACGCCCGGCGAGACACGCGCCTCGGCGTATCTGGAGGTCGCGCAGTTCGTTTACTCCACCGTCGTACGGTTGAACGCGAAAAATTTCACGGGCTGGCTGGAGTTGTGCGCGGATAACTTTTCCTATTCCATCCAGGCATGGAGCCCGGAGATTCGCAGGGACATGACATGGCTCCAGCACGACCGCAGCGGGATCGATAGCCTCGTGCGGCAGCTGCCGCGTCATAATACGGACGAGTCCATCTTCACGCGGCACGCGACCGTGTACACCATCGACTTCGACCGCGACGACGCGGCGACGGTGGTGTCGGCCCTCACCGTCTACCGCACCGATCTCGATGGCGGCGAGAGCCGCCTATTCGCTGTCGGGCACTACCACGACCAGGTCGTGCGCGACGGCGAGCGCTGGTTGTTGGGGCGCCGCGAGGTGCGGCTGGATACGCGCAGTCTCGGCATCGGAACCCACTACCCGATCTAGGCGGGCGGCGCCCGGCGCCGCGCGCGATATGAATTGCCGGCGTTTGTGAGCCCGGTCTCGGCGCCGGGCTCTCAACTTCCAGGTTGCCCGCGCCGATATCTCAGTTGGACAACCCCCGGGGAGGCGGCCCCGGTCAGACAACTCCTTAAACGGGGCTCCACCAAACATTTCATGTCGGAGACTTACAGAGCCTCAGGTAACCGCATTAGCTCGCTCACTCATGCAAACGCGGAAGGTAGAGAACATGAAAAGCTTCATTTACGACGACTCCGGACAAGGACTCGTCGAATATGCCCTAATCGTCGCACTCGTGTCGCTCGTAGCGATCGCTGCACTGCAGCTGCTCGGGCAAAAAGCGAACAACTCACTCAGCAACGCGGCAACTGACCTCTCGTAGTCTCCGACCGCTCGCAAACCGCCTGGGACGGCGCCGTCAGCTCAACGGACGGCGTCGTCCCCGCGGGCGAGCATGGCAACGCGCGTCAGGCGGCGGGACCGGGGCTTTTCTTTGTATGCCGGCGGTCAAAGGCAGTCTGCGCATCATGAATATCCGCCATGTGCTCCAGCGTCCAAGCGCTGAGCGCGTTGAGCGGGACGCGCAGCGTTTGCCCGAGTGGAGTCAGCGAGTACTCGACGCGCGGCGGGATGACCGGGTAGGCCGTGCGGACGACCAAGCCATCGCGCTCCAAATCGCGTAGCGTCTGCGTGAGCATCTTCTGGGAGATGCCGCCGATCAGCCGGCGGAACTCGCCGAAGCGTACGGGAGCCTTGGCTTCCGAAAGGATGCCGATGACCAAGGTCGTCCACTTGTCGGCAACGCGGTCGAGGATTTCCCGGGCGGGGCAAATTTCGGAATAGACGCTCGAGCTCTCTTCGGTATCCATTAGGTTCCTATATAACTTCTAGGTGCCTTATTGCAGTAGGCGAGTAAGTATGCTTTAGTGACTAAGGTTCAGCTTAGCATATTAAGGCGAGCCGCACAAGGAAGAGGAGACTGCACCGTGACCACCGTCCAAGGCCCCACCCAGGCCAGCCGAGTTCACTCCATCGACCCCGCCCACACCAGCGCCGCGTTCGTCGTTCGCCACATGATGATTGCCAAGGTGCGCGGCCACTTCAACGCCGTCAGCGGCACGATCGAGCTTCCGCCGTCGAGCAACGTTCCCACTCGCATCGAAGCCGCCATCGACGTCGCCTCGATCGACACCCGCGAACCGCAGCGCGACACCCATCTCAAGTCGCCCGACTTCTTCGACGTGCAGACATTTCCGCAGCTCACGTTCCGCAGCACGCGGATCGAGGGTTCCGAAGACTCGCTGCGCGTCTTCGGCGACTTGACGATTCGCGGAACGACGCGTCCGGTCGTCTTCGAGGGAACGTTCGAAGGCGCCGCGACCGACCCGTGGGGCAACCAGCGCGTCGGCTACGAAGCGCATGCGAAGATCAACCGCAAGGACTTCGGCCTCGGTTGGAACCAGGCGCTCGAGACCGGCGGCGTCGTCGTCGGCGACGAGGTCCGCATCGAACTCAGCGTCGAGGCCGTCGCGCAGAGATAAATCTCGATGATCTTTGACGGCGTCGTCCCTCCGGTTCCGGGCATCGATGAAATCGTGGAGCGTAAGAACGCGCGGTCGCTCGACGAGCGCGCGTTGCGCTCGATCTTCCTCGAAGCGCGCAGCGCGAACGGATTCCTCGATCGGCCCGTGCCGCGCGAAGTGCTCTCCCGGGCGGTCGAACTCGCGCTGATCGGGCCGACCAGCGCGAATGCCTTGCCGATGCGCCTCGTTTTTGTCGAGTCGCCCGAAGCGAAGGAACGATTGCGGCCCGCCCTACGCCCCGGCAACGTCGACAAGACGATGGCAGCCCCCATGACGGCGATCGTCGCAACGGACCTGCAGTTCTACGAGCATTTTCCGCGGACGATCCCCGATCGCGGCGAGGCATTTCGAGCGAGCCTCGCCGCGCGGCCGGCGGCCGACCAGCGCGAGTTCGCCCGGGACAACGCCGTCTTGCAGATGGGATACTTCATCATCGCCCTGCGGGCACTTGGGCTCGACGCCGGGCCGATGGGCGGGTTCGACCGCGCCGCCGTCGACGCGGCGTTTTTCCCCGACGGCCGCTGCATCTCGCTGTACCTGATCAACCTCGGGTATGGTGACGACTCGAAGGTCTTCGCTCGGCTGCCGCGCTTCAACGTCGATGAGATCGCTCGCTTCGAGTAGGCGAAATGCGCGAAAGTGCTTACGCCTGTTCGAGAAATCCGAACAGCGCCGGATGGAAGGCTTCGGGGCGTTCGAGATGAGGCACGTGTCCGGCGTCGGAGACTTCGACGAATCGCCCGTTTTGCAGCGCGCGCGCCGTGCGCTCGCCGAGCGTCACCATGTGGCCGAGGTTCTCCCGAGCGGCCGGTTCCGCAAACGTCGCCAGCGGAGCGGTGCGATCGGCTGAGCCCGCGACGACGAGGCTTGGCGCGTCGATCAGATCGTACTCGTAACAGACCGGCTCTTCGTAAATCATGCGGTACGCGAGTGCAGAGACGCGCGCGCGGGCCGGATACTCCGCGCTTTGGAGAACGCCGAGCTCGATGTCAATGGCGCGCGCGAAGATGTCGATGCGCGACGGCTGCGCGAGATAGTTGCTAAAGATTCGGCGGATGCCGGCGGCGTCGAGTGCCAACTCCTGCGCGTACAGCGCTTCAAACGGTGGGGGCTGCACGACCCGGCGATAATCTTCCATTCCGATCGAGTCTTCGAGCACGAGCCGCTCCACCCGCTCGGGGTACATGCGCGTGAAGCGTGTGGCCAGCATTCCGCCCGTCGAGTGTCCGACCAGCTGAACCCGCTCGACGCCGAGGGCATCGAGCATCTTCGCGGTATTACGGGCAAGGAGATCGAAGCTGTAGGCGACAGCCGGCTTCGACGACTTCCCCCAGCCGATTTGATCGGGAACGACGACGCGATATCCACGCGCGATCGATTCCCGGATGGTTCGTTCCCAGTAAAGACCGTAGAAGTTCTTCCCGTGGAGCAGGACGATCGTTCTGCCGTTCGCTCGCACCGGCGGCCCGACGTCCATGTACGCCATCCTGACGTCGTGCGCTTCGAGCGTGAGTGGAAGGAAGGCCACGGGGAACGGGTAGACGACCGACTCCAGATCGATGCCGATCGGGGCGACGGAGGCCCAGCCGCGCGACCTCGCGGAGAACGCAGCGCCTGCGGAGGTCAGCGCGGAGAGAAATGCCGAGCGGCGAATCACCGTCGATGCCTTATAGCGTGCCAGAGAGCTCGTAGCGAGCTTCGCCCGATGAGCCTACTGTGCGGCGATCGACGCGCGTCGGCCGCGCAGGATGAATTTCTGGATTTTGCCGGTCGCCGTTTTCGGCAGTTCGTCCACGAAGTGAAAAAACTTGGGCACTTTGAAGTGCGCCATCGAATCTCGCGCAAAGGAGCGCAACTCCGCTTCGGTCACGCTAGCTCCGCTAGCCACGATGACGAACGCGTGCGGCGCTTCGCCCCAGCGTTCGTCGGGCACGCCGACGACCGCGGCTTCCTGCACGGCGGGATGGCGCAAGAGGATACCCTCGACCTCGACCGACGAGATATTCTCTCCCCCACTGATGATCACGTCCTTGATGCGATCGCGAATCTCGACGTACCCGTCGGGATGCACGACGGCCGCATCGCCGGTATGAAAGACCCCGCCGTCGAACGCGCGCGCAGTCGCGTCGGGATCGTCGTAGTATCCCTCCATCACGACGTTACCGCGTACGACGATTTCACCGACGGTCGTGCCGTCGCGCGGGACTTCACTTCCGCGATCGTCGATTACGGTCAGCTCGCCCGAGGTGACGAGCTCAACGCCCTGCCGCGCTTTGATCCTCGCGCGTTCGCCGGTCGAGAGAGCGTCGTGCGCGCGCAGCGGCTCGCAAATCGTAATGAACGGCGCGGTTTCCGTCAGGCCGTAGACCTGCGTGACCTCCCATTTGAGCTCGTTCTCCACCCGCTCGATCGTGGCTGCCGCCGGCGGCGCGCCCGCGGTCAGCACGCGCACGCCCGGCCGCGCCGTCCGGCGCAGGTCCTCCGGAGCATTTGCGATGCCGATCAAGACGGTTGGGGCTGCGCACATCAGGGTCACCCCTTCGCGGTTGATGAGTTCGAATACCCGAGCGGGTTCGACCTTGCGCAGGCAAACGTGGGCTCCGCCGGCAGCGGTGACCGTCCACACGAACGTCCACCCGTTGGCATGGAACATCGGCAGCGTCCAAAGGTAGCGCTCGTCCGGCGTCACGTGCACGTGGATCATCGTTCCGACCGTGTTCGCGTACGCATTGCGGTGCGTGATCATGACGCCTTTGGGGTTCGCCGTCGTACCGCTCGTGTAGTTGAGCGTGATCAGGTCGTCTTCGATATTGCAGGGCGCCGGAGCGCGCCGGCCGCGCCGCGCGCGAGTTCCGCCTCGTAATCGAGCCAGCCCGCCTTCGCCCCTTCGAGCGCAATGAAACGCTCGACGGCCGGAAGCTTCGTGCGAATGCTCTCGAGCGCGTCCAACTGGTCGGCGTGCGCGCAGACGATGCGGGCCCCGCTGTGGTTGATGATATACGCGAAATCGTCGGCGGTCAGCCGGTAGTTGATGGGCACGAGGATCGCGCCGATCTGCGGTACGGCATAGAACCCTTCGAGCAGCGCGTGCGTGTTGGGTGCAAGATAGGCGACTCGATCGCCCTTGCCGATCCCGTAGCGCTGGAGCACCGCCGACCACTTGTCGCAGCGCTCGAAGAACGCCGAGTAACTCAGCCGTAACCCTTCGTCGACGACGGCTTCGCGCTCGCCGTACAGACGGCGGGCGCGGCGCATGAAGTCAAGCGGCGTCATCGGAGTTTTCACGATCGCAGTCACCTTTCGTTCGAGAGTATTCTTTCCGGGCGCCGCCGGTAGTTCCCCCGCAGGGCGGCGCCACAGCGACTGCGCCGCCGCGTATCTCGAATCGTGCGCGGCCACGGCGCCCAGGGTGCGCCTTCAAAACGGGCGAACTTGTCCGCTCGCTACTAGCGCGTATGACGAAAGAAGGGCTCCCGATGGATGCACGAATCGCTGCGATCGGCCGAACTCTCGATACATTTGCTGCGGAGGCGACGTAAGCGATCGTGGCCGCGCGTGGCGCGCTGTTCGCTCTGATTCTTGGCTGCGCTGCGATGGATGCGCCGGTCAGCCCTCCCGACTTACCTTTCATTGCTCAGACCGGCGTCGCCATGAAGAAGATGATGAAGGCAATGAGCGTCCGCCCGACAGGCGACGTAGATAAAGATTTTGTCGACATGATGGTGGCGCACCATGAGGGTGCGATCGAGATGTCCGAGGCGGTGCTTAGGTACGGGCACAACGAGCAACTCCAGCGCATCGCACAAGAAATCATCGTGACGCAACACGAAGAGATCGCCGCCATGCGGATCGCTGTCGGCGAGTCGCCTCCGCCGTACGTGCCGGCACCCGGCCATGCGCTCGATGGGCACTAGAATGATACGATTTTCGCATGCGGCTGCGCTCTTGACGGTACTCGCACTCGGTCCTATGCGGGCTTCGTTTGCGGGACAGGCACCATCGTCGGCCGGCGCACCGGAGACGCCTATTAGCCACCGCGACAGGGTGTATGCTGCGGAGCAGTTTTCAAACACGGTCTCGGTGACCGACCCTGTCAGCAATAAGCTGCTGGGCGTCATTCGCTTGGGCGCGCCGGTCCCTGCTAACATGAGCCCCTTGTATGTGGGCCAACTGCTCGTGCACGGCATGGGTTTCTCTCCCGATCGCCGGACGCTTGCGGTCGTCGCGATCGGTTCGAACGCGGTCAACTTCATCGACACCCAGACGAATGCGGTCAAACACGTCACCTATGTCGGACGCTCGCCGCACGAGGCGTTCTTTACGCAGGACGGTTCGGAGGTGTGGGTTACCGTCCGCGGCGAGAACTACGTTTCCGTCCTGGACGGCAAAACGTATGAGGAGAAAACTCGCATAACCGTTCCGAACGGTCCCGGCATGACGATCTTCTCGCCCGACGGAAGATACGGGTACGTGTGTTCGTCCTTCACCCCGGAAACCGTGATCGTCAGCGTGCGTGGCCATCAGATCGTCGGGCACGTTCCTCAGGCCAGCCCGTTTTGCCCAAACATCGCGGCTACGCCGGACGGGACGCAGGTTTGGTTCACCTTAAAAGACAGCGGCAAGACCCAGGTGTTTGATGCCCGGCCGCCGTTCGCGTTGCGCAAGACGATCGATACGGGCCCAATCACGAACCATGTCAACTTCGCGCACAGCGCACGCGGCACGTTCGCGTATGTGACCGTCGGCGGTTTGAACGAAGTTCAGGTGTTCCGAACCAGCGACTTCACGAAGGTCGCAACGATTCACGTCGGCAAACTGCCGCACGGAGTTTGGCCGTCCGGCGACGGAACGCGCGTCTACGTGGGACTCGAGAATGACGACCAATTGGCGGCGATCGACACCCTGACGAACACCGTTATTGCGAAGGTCCCTATCGGGCAGGCGGCTCAAGCGGTCGTCTACGTACCGAACGCGGTTCCGAGCGGAGACGGCATGCAAGGGCTCGTGCCGCTTGGCATTGCCGGCGAAGCCGCACATTTGACCCTCGTACCGGCCTCGCCCGCGGTTCCCGTGACCGGCGAACCCCCGACCAGTGTCGCCTTGTACGATCAAGGCCTCGTACAAGTTCTGGAGGCTTCCGTTACGGACCTCGAGCCGAACGCTCCATACGTTCTGTGTCTTTCACGCCGAGCAGACGGCGGCGGCGTTCTGGAGCCTCTAGCTGCATTCAAGACCCTCTCCGCCGGTTCGGCGATTGTCAATGCGGTTGGCCCCCTCCGGCAGGTCGTGCGCGCGGAGGACGGCGCGCAGCGCCGCTATTTGGTAATCGTTGCGGGAACGGCATCGAACCTTGGCACCCTCGTGCAGGTCCAAGCGCCATGAGAGCCTTATACTTAGCCCTCGAGCGATGCTTTATCGCCGGCGTCGGCTGCTTCGAAGCGACACCTGGATTCCCGCGCTCCGGCGCCGCATCGCACGGGCGCATTCGAACAGACGCTCCCTGTCAGAAAGGATGAAAGAATGCCCGCAGTGACTCCTCGAACGACGCGTGCTCTTTTGGTGGTCGCGGCGCCGCTCATGGTGACGGTCCTGGCCTTCACCCTCGTTGCCCTGTCGATGCGCGCCCAAGCGGCGGACGACGCGGCCGGCCCGGTCTACATTTGTCATCCTGCCGTCGCCGGGCAGCCGGCCAATGCGAAGATGACGGCCAGTTCCGATGTGGCGCTGTCATGCCGAGAGGTCAGCATGATGCTAAAGACGAGCGACGGCAGCATGCACACTATCGGTCAAGCCACTGCGACCAGCCGCACCGGCCCGGACCTCAGCAATGCGCTGACCCCCGGCCAGGTTAACGACGCGTGGGTCAAGTGGTGCGAGGTCATGTTCAACATTACCCACACCAACTAGCCGCGCGCTGCGCCGAGTTTGATCCCTGCAACGGCGAGGAAGCCATGACTGAAGTGGTGGTCAGCAGCACCCGGTATCCATATGACGATACGGTCGCAAGGTTACGCAAGGCCATCACCGATACCGGAAATAACCTGTTTGCCGACCTCGACCAAAGCGTCGCAGCGCAGAGTGTCGGGCTCACCTTGCGGCCGACGAGGCTCCTGGTCTTCGGCAACCCGAGGGGAGGCACGCCGCTAATGGACGCGTTTCCCCTGATCGCCCTCGATCTTCCCCTCAAACTCCTCGTTTGGGAAGAGAACGCTAAGGTCAAAGTCGCATATACACAGGCCGCGGTCCTTGCGGAGCGCTACGACGTGACCGGTAAAGATGCGCAAATCGCTGCTATGGATCGCACGCTAGAAGCGGTGGTCGCTGCGGTCGCATGAACCGTCAAGCCGGAAGGGAGAACGAGAGGTCAGAGGTGATATCGCGTGGGTTTCTCGGGCGCCGGCGACCGAAGGACGTAGAGAATCGTCTCCCGCCGGGGCAGTATTTGGTTACCGATTTCCCCGTTCTCTCGGCGGGGCCGACGCCCCACGCTCCGCTCGATGGATGGTCGTTCACGTTGCAAGGTCTCGTGCGCTCGCCGCAGACCTGGAGCTGGGAGGCCTTTGCGCGATTGCCGAGCCAGGAGTTCACGGTGGACATCAGCTGCGTGACGAAGTGGACGAAGCTGGACACCAAGTGGCTCGGCGTCAGCGTCGACACGTTGCTCGCGAGCGTCGAAGTCGACCCCGCAGGTCAGTTCGTCATGGCCTTTAGCGACGGCGGATATACCACGAACATTCCGCTCGCGGAGCTAGTAAACGGTCAGGCCTTTGTCGCTTATCAATTCGATGGGAAGCCGCTTGCCGCCGAGCACGGCGGGCCGGCTCGGCTCGTGGTACCGCACCTGTATTTCTGGAAGAGCGCTAAGTGGGTTCGTGGCCTTCGATTCATGGACCGCAACGAGCCGGGATTTTGGGAAGCGCTCGGCTACAACATGCACGGCGACCCCTGGAAAGAGGAGCGTTACAGCGGAGATTGAGCGTCCAGCCCGCGCTCGAATGGCAAAGCGCGCAAGTCATCGGGATCAAGGTGGAGACGTCGCGGACCAAGAGTTTGACGCTGGCGCTTCCCAAATGGATGCCGCATCGGCCGGGTCAACACTACGACGTGCGCCTGACCGCCCCTGACGGCTACCGAGCGGAACGCAGCTATTCCGCTGCGTCGGAACCCGAACGTATCGGCGAGCTCGAGTTGACCGTCGAACGGATCGATGACGGCGAGGTCTCGCCCTACCTGGATGACGTCGTCGTGCCCGGCGACCGGCTTGAGGTGCGCGGTCCAATCGGCGGCTACTTCGTTTGGGACGTGTCGCTCGGCGGACCCCTGCTGCTGGTCTGCGGCGGCTCGGGCGTGGTGCCACTGATGGCAATGCTCCGTCACCGTGCGGCACAGCATGCTCCGATCCCAGCGCGGCTGCTCTACAGCTGCCGAAGCGAGGACGAAGTCATCTATCGAACCGAGCTCGATCGCCTCATCGAAAGCGACGGTTTGTTAGAGGTTGTGCTTACGTTTACGCGCGTCGCCCCGCCGGGCTGGACCGGGTATCGGCGTCGAATCGACCAGGCGATGTTAGACGAGGTCGCGGGGCCGCTCGGAAACGACGTCCGCTCGTACGTTTGCGGCCCAACCTTGCTCGTGGAGGCGGTATCGGATGCGCTGGTCGGTATGGGCCTGCCGCCGGAGCGCATCCGCACCGAACGATTCGGACCGACGGGAAGCTGAGGAGGCGATCGCAACCAGGGGTGCATTCACGGGTCATAATTCGAAATCTCGATCAAATTCTGGTCCGGATCTCGAATGTAAATTGAACGCATCGGTCCGAGCGCGCCGGTGCGCTTCACGGGCCCCTCTTCAATCGCTACATTCTTCGCCTGCAGCTCTTGAATCACCGCCTCCAGAGATGTCGTGGCGATGAAGCACAAGTCTGCGGCGCCGGCCGTAGGCCGCAAAGCCTTCGGTTCGAATTCATTGCCCAACTGATGCAGGTTAATTTTTTGGCGCCCGAACGTCAGAGCCTTCCGCACGGAGGCAAACGTCACGACTTCAAAACCGAGCGTTTCTTGATAGAACCGGCAGGTCCGATCGACGTCGGCGACCGTTAGCACCAGGTGATCGAGTCGCTCGACGTTCATGCCTCACCACAAAATCCTTTTCGCATTGGTCTTTTCATATGCTTGGCAAGAAGAGCCGGCCCTTTCGTTCGAGGCTGCGTCGGAACCGGCCGGCCATGGCTCGCGATGGCGCGAGTTACCGGGCAGGGGCCGCGGAGCTCCGGCCCGGTAAGACGTACGGTTAGGCGGTGGCTGCGGCTTGCGACCCCGATCTCTGCGACTGCCCGTTCGATCCTCCGATAAACGCTAAGAGCTTTGCGTTGATCTCATCCTTTAGCGTCGAACACATACCGTGCGGCGCGCCCTTGATCACATCCAAACGCGCGTTCTCGATCAGCTTAACCGAGAGCAAGGCGGAGTCGGCGATGGGAACGATCTGATCGTCGTCACCATGCAGGATGAGCGTCGGCACGTCGATCTTCTTGAGATCTTCAGTGAAGTCGGTCTCGGAGAACGCCTTGATGCACAAGTATGCTGCGGGGAACCCGGCCAGCATCCCTTGGAGCCAAAACGAATCCTTGAGGCCTTGCGAGACCTTGGATCCAGGCCGGTTCGCGCCGTAGAACGGCTCGCTGAGGTCTTTGAAGAACTGCGCGCGGTCGGCCTGGACGGCGGCGCGAAACCCGTCGAACGCTTCGATCGGCATGCCGCCGGGATTGGCGGCCGTCTTAAGCATGATCGGGGGCACCGCCCCGATGAGCACGGCCTTGGCCACTCGCTTCGAACCGTAGCGGCCGACATAGCGGGCAACTTCGCCGCCCCCTGTCGAGTGACCGACGTGGATTGCGTTCTTGAGATCTAACGCCTCCACGACCGCCGCGAGGTCATCGACGTACGTGTCCATATCGTTGCCGTTCCACGGTTGGCTCGAGCGGCCGTGACCACGACGATCGTGGGCCACGCAGCGGTATCCGTGGGACGTCAAGAAAAACATTTGGTCTTCGAACGCATCCGCGTTCAGCGGCCAGCCATGACTGAAGACCACGGGCTGCCCCGTTCCCCAGTCTTTATAATAGATCTGCGTGCCGTCTTTCGTGGTTATATAGCTCACGGACTGTCCTCCGACGTTACGAGCTTTTCTAGGCATTCTGTTCGGCTTGTCCAATCGGTCTGTTGTGAAGTGCGAGCGGGACGCATATCTTACCATGCGCTGGGAGGGGCGACCTTGCACGTGCTTGCGCTTTTCCGCGCGGGTGTTGCGACCCGGCAAGGACTGCGCCTCGGGCGTGGCGGCGAGCTCGTGGGAAGCGCACGCGTGAGCGCGCTCTTGCTCGCCCTGTGCATCGGTTTCGTTTCAGGCCTGCGAACCTTTACCCCGCTAGCCGCCGTATTGCTCGCTCGCGGTAGCGTTTGGGGCATCGTCCTGTCGATTGCTGCGGTTGGTGAGTACGTCGCCGACGCGCTGCCCAACACTCCTTCGCGCACGCGAGCCATGGGACTCTCGGTTCGTGTCGCGAGCGGGGCGTTCGTGGGCTGGACGATCGCGACGATGCATGGCGGTTCGGGGATTCTGGGAGCGCTTGGCGGCATCGCGGGAGCGGTGATCGGCGCGTACGCGGGTCTGGCTGGTCGTCTCGCCGCGAGCGCTCGTTTGGGGGCCTATCCTGCCGCAATCGGCGAAGATCTCGTCGCGATTGGACTCGCCGCCTTCATCGTTACACGCTAGAATGGCTTTGGAGGGACTCTGAACGCATGTTTGACCTCACCCCCTTGACCGATTACGGTTTACTGTTTCTAAGAATAATGGCCGGCGCGATCTATATCGACAGCGGCTACAATGACCTCAAGGATCCGGACGCGCGCAGCAAGAGCATCGGAACGCCGAAGGGCTTTACGATTTTCCTCGCGGTGGCCGAACTCGCCGGCGGCGTGGGACTGATTTTAGGCGTCCTCCAGCAACTGGCCGCGATCGGACTGATCCTGATCATGCTCGGCGCGATTCAGAAGAAGATAGCCGTCTGGAAAACCGGCTTTTGGGGGAAGGGTGGATTCGGCTGGTCGTACGATTTGACGCTGATTTCGATGCTGCTCGTCATCTTGTTCACGAACGGCGGCAAGTTCGTCCTCATGCCATGATCGCGCACCTTCCGCGCAGTCAAACGCGGCGACGTTCGTGACGCTCGTGGTGTCGACCGAGGGCGCAGCGGGCCCGGTCAGCGTTAGGGAAGCGACCTTTGGCCTGCTGCGCGCGCTCGACATGACGACCGTGTTCGGGAATCCGGGCTCGACCGAGCTCGGCTTTCTCGATGATTGGCCGGCGGACTTTCGCTACGTGCTGGCGTTGCAAGAGGCTTCGGTGGTCGCGATGGCGGACGGCTATGCGCAGGCGACCGGACGTGCGGCCTTCGCGAACCTGCATTCGGCCGCGGGTTTGGGCAACGCACTCGGCAGCATCTTCACGGCGTACCGCAATCAGACGCCGCTGGTCATCACGGCCGGTCAGCAGGCGCGCAGCTTGCTCACCCTCGATCCCTTTCTTGGCGCCGAGCGCGCCACGGAGTTTCCCCGGCCTTACGTGAAATGGGCGGCCGAACCCGCGCGAGCAGAAGATGTCCCGACGGCGATCGCTCAGGCCTATTACATGGCGATGCAGCGGCCGCGTGGCCCGGCGTTCGTGTCGATCCCGTCCGACGACTGGGGCCGGATGACGCTCCCGGTCGCGCCTCGCAAGGTTGCCTGGGATTTCGCGCCCGATGCGGGGCTGCTTGCCGAGCTCGCGCAGGCGATCGTCCGCAGCACGAAGCCGGCGTTTGTGCTTGGGGCCGCAGTCGATCGCGAAGGGGCGTTCGACCTTGCCGTGCGCCTCGCGGAGCGGGCGAGCGCGCCGGTCTGGGAAGCACCGGCGTCGAGCCGCGCAAACTTTCCGCAGGACCATCCGCTCTTTGCGGGATTTCTGCCGGCGATACCGGAGCGGCTCTCGCATCTGTTGCGGGAGAACGATTTGATCGTCGTCATCGGCGCGCCGGTTTTCACGTTTCACGTCGCGGGTCAGGCTGACGTTTTTCGATCCGGCGCCTCGATCTACCAGATCGTCGACGACGTCACTGCGGCGGCGCAGGCGCCGAGCACGACGACGATCCTGGGAACGATGAAGCCCTCCCTGGCGGCATTGCTCGAGCTGCTTCCGCCGAGCACGCGCTCGCGACCAGCGCTCCGGCCGCCGGCTCCGCTTGCGATGGCGCGCGATCCGATTCCGATCGACTTCGTCATGCAAGCGCTCTCAGCGGCGATCTCGCCGGACACGACCGTCGTTGAAGAAGCACCCTCGCATCGCCCGGCAATGCAGCGCTTCCTGCCGATTCGGAGCAGCGGCGCTTTCTACACGATGGCGAGCGGCGGTTTGGGTTACGGTTTGCCGGCCGCCGCCGGCATCGCCTTAGCCAACCGGCGCCGCGTCGTCTGTGTCATTGGCGACGGATCGGCAATGTATTCGATCCAGGCGCTTTGGACGGCGGCAAGGCACGAGCTGCCGCTCACCGTGGTGGTAACCAACAATGGTGGATACGGCGCGCTCAAAGCCTTCAGCAAGCTTATGCGGGTCGGCAACGCCCCGGGGATGGAACTGCCCGGCATCGACCTTCCGTCGCTCGCCAAAGCGTTCGGCTGCAAGAGCATTCGCGTCGACCGAGCTGCTGATGTTGCGCACGCCTTGTCTGGGGCGCTGCGCGAGCCGGGCCCGATGGTCGTGGATATTGCCGTCGATCCCGATACCGGTGACCTGTACTGATGCGCTCCGTGCTCGACGGCAATTGTCGTTGACGTAGCGATATCCAGCCAAGGATAATCCCAAAGGCGTGTCAGGGTTTTTTCTGCGGCGGCCCATCTTCGCGGCCGTCATATCGGCGATCATCCTGACCGTCGGCCTCATCGCCATTCCCGGTCTTCCCATCGGCCAGTTTCCGCAGATTACGCCGCCGCAGATCAACGTCTCTGCAACCTATCCCGGCGCAAATGCGACGGAGGTCGAGGCTGCCGTGACGACGCCGATTGAGGAAGCGATCAACGGATCGCAAGGCCTGCGCTACATTACATCTCAGAGCGGAGATGACGGCTCGCTAGCGCTGAGCGCCACGTTCGGTCTAGGTGTCGATATCAATGCGGCGGCCACGGACGTTCTGATCGCGATTCAGCAGGCGAACGGTTCGTTGCCAAGCGTCGTGCAGAACGAAGGCGTGACCGTCACGAAGAGCGTGGGAAGTTTTCTGATGATCGTCACCCTGACGTCGCCGGACAATCGCTACGACCCGCTCTTCCTATCGAACTACGCTTCGCTGCAAGTCGTGGACCCGCTCAAACGCATTCCTGGCGTCGGACAGATCACGATCTTCGGTCAGCGCGTGTATGCGATGCGTCTTTGGCTCGATCCCAAGAAGCTGGCCGACAACGGGCTGGCGACGACCGACGTAGCATCGGCGCTGGAGGCACAAAACGTTCAAGTACCATCGGGGGCATTTGGAAGCGAGCCGTCGATCCCCGGACACCCGTACTACCTTTCGGTGGACGTGTCGGGACAGTTGCAAACGGCCCAGGAGTTTGAAGACATCATCCTGCGCACGACGCCCAGCGGCGGCATCATCCGTCTGCGCGACGTGGGGCGTGCCGAGCTTGGTGCGGACTCGTATACGTCCGTCTCGAACCTCAACGACAAGCCGACGATCGGCCTTGGCATTCAGCAGACGCCGGGCGCGAACGCCCTTTCGGTTTCAGCCGCAGTAACGGCTGAGATGGCGCAACTTGCTGCGCGCTTTCCGCCCGGCCTGCGTTGGGATCTCCCTTCGGATACGACCGATTTCGTGCGGGAATCGATTTATGAGGTCGTGATAACGCTAGCGATCGCGATCCTGCTGGTCGTTATCGTGATTTACCTCTTCCTTCAGGACTGGCGCACGACCCTGATACCGGCCGTTACGATTCCCGTCTCGCTCATCGGAACATTCGGACTGGTCTCTGCGCTGCACTTTTCGATCAATACGCTCACGCTGTTCGGCCTGACGCTTGCGACCGGGCTCGTTGTCGATGATGCGATCGTCGTCATCGAGAACATCGCGCGCTTGATGCAAAGTCATCCGGACCGATCGCCCTTCGAAAACGCCGCCGAGGCGATGCGAGAGATCACCGGAGCGGTCGTTGCGACGTCACTGGTTTTGCTCGCGGTCTTCATCCCGGTCGGTTTCTTTCCGGGAACGACGGGCGAATTGTACAAACAGTTCGCGCTGACGATCGCCTGCTCGGTCTCGATCTCGCTCGTCATGGCGCTCACCTTGACGCCCGCCCTTTCCGTCATCCTCGTTCGAGGCGAGCCGGAACGTCGCGGCCGGTTTTTCGGCGTTATCAACCGGGCAATTTCCGCCACGCGCTCGGGGTACGCGCGGCTACTGTTATGGATTGTCGGGGCACGCACGGCGATCGCGATCGGTTTCGTCGTCGCGCTCGGCCTGACGGGTCTCGTCTTCGTTCTGACGCCGACCGGCTTCTTGCCCGACGAGGATCTGGGATACTTCTTCGTGTCCATCCAAGCTCCGCAAGGAACGCCGCTTTGGCGCGAACGGCAGCTCGGTCAAGAGGTCGAGCGCATCGTCAAAAGCCAGCCCGGCATCCGTTTCATTTTCAACATCAGCGGCCGAGGCGTGGGCGGCTCGGGCAACGGTACGAATTTGGGATTTGTGGTGGTGCGGTTGAAGCCGTGGTCGCAGCGTACGGCGGCGGCCGCGCAATTGCCCAATATTCTGGCGTCCATCCAAACGCCGCTCGCTAAGATCAAAGGTGCGGAGATACTCGCATTCGGTCCGCCGGCCGTGCAGGGCCTAGGAAACGTCGGAGGCTTCCAATACGAATTAGAGGACCGCGGCTTTGGCTCGATCGAGGATCTCGACCGCGTTGCGAAGGATCTCATCGCCAAAGCCAACGCGAGCGGATCGGTCGCTAATGCGAACACCACGTATTCGGCGATCGCTCCGCATCTCGAAATCAAGGTGGACCGGCGCAAAGCCGAGGATGCGGGAGTCAACGTCGGCGATATTTTCAATGCGTTGCAAACCGACATCGGTTCGGCTTTCGTCAACGATTTTACCTATCTCGACCGGACCTACCATGTCTACATGCAAGGCGACGCACCGTTCCGCGAGCAGCTCTCGGATCTCGACAAGGTCTACGTGCGCTCGTCGAGCGGAGCGACGACGCCCGTCTCGCAGTTCATCACGTACACGCAGCGTCCTAGCGCCCCGATCATCACGCACTTCGATCTCTTTCGCAATATCGAAATTACCGGCGCGACGCCGCCCGGCCTCGGCACCGGTCAGTCGCTGCAGACGATGGTAAACCTCTCGAAGACCTTGCCCCGTGGCTACGCTTACGACTGGTCGGGCATCGCGCTCGAGCAGCTCACGGGCGGCAGTCAGGCGGGGCTCATTTTCGCGCTCGGCTTGCTCTTCGTGTTCTTCGTACTCGCGGCGCAGTACGAAAGCATTACGGAACCCTTTATCATTTTGCTGGCGACGCCGCTCGCGATTCTCGGAGCGCTCGCGGCATTGCACCTGCGCTCGTTTTCCAGCGACATATACGCGCAGGTCGGGTACGTGATGCTGATCGGGCTCGCGAGTAAGAACGCCATCCTGATCGTCGAATTCTCGAATCAGCTGCGCCGTCGAGGTATGTCGGCCGCGGATGCAGTCGTTCACGCCGCCGAAACTCGTCTGCGGCCCATTCTCATGACCTCGATCGCGTTTATCTTCGGCATCGTGCCGCTGGTCTGGGCGACGGGCGCGGGCGCGGCGAGCCGTCACTCCCTCGGAACCGCGATCTTCGGGGGCATGATCGTCTCGACCGCGCTCAACCTGGTCGTGATCCCGGCGTTGTATCTGATCGTTGCAGGATTCGACCAGCGCTTCGAGGTGCAGCACGCCTCGTCGCAAGAGCTCGCGGGGCCTGAAGCGAAAGTGCAGATCGATCCTCTATGAACCGCCGATCGTTGCTAGGCGTCATTCTCACCTCGAATATCGGCATGCTGGCGACGGGGTGCGGGTCGCACGGCGGGTCGCCGCCGCCGGCGGCGGTCTCGGTTCAGACGACCGTTGTCGAGCGGCGGACCATGGGAAGCTACGAATCGCTCGACGGTCAGGTCGACCCGTTTCTCTCCGCCAATCTCGCGCCGCAGCAATCGGGAACGCTCGTTGCAGTTTATGCCAACGAGGGCGATCGGGTGTATAAAGGCGAGGTCCTCGCGAAGATCGACGATTCAATCCTTCGCGCGACGCTGACTCAGCAAGAAGCGACCGACGTGCAGAACGTTGCAAAGCTGGCGCAGTCGAAGATTCAGCTTCCGATCACGACCGTTTCGAACGGTTCGGCACTGGTCGAAGCGGAGCGTACGTTAGCCCAACAGAAGAAGACGCAAATCGCGGACGCGGCAAACGTCGTCAACACGAAGTTGACCTTCGAAGCCGATGCGACCCTCCTTCGCCGCGGTTACGTCGCAGAGAGCGCCTACGAGCAAGCGCGTGCGACATACGTTTTGGCGCAGCAGACGCTCGAACAAGACAACGATAAGCTCGCGCAAGATCGGGCAGCGGTGTCGGAAGCCAGACAAAACCTCGCGAACACGCCGCTGCAGGAGCAAGTCATCGCGCAAAACCGGGGCGCGGTCGTTCAATCCGAGGGGCTGGTCGAGCAATATCGGGCGGCGGTGTCACAGACGACGATCGATGCGCCATTCGCCGGCGTGGTGACTGCGCGCACGCTCGATCCGGGAAGCTATGCCAGCCCGAGCCAGGCGATCTACGCCATTTCGCAGATCGACCCGGTCTATGTCGATTTCAACGTCAAGGATACCGATCTGGCATTCGTGTCGCGCGGCACGCTCGTGTCGTTCGCGACGTCGGCCAATCCGGCGCGGCGCTACGTGGGGAAAGTGGCCGACGTCAACGCGGTACCGACGGCCGGCACGTTGCTTTACCGCGCGCGCATCGTAGAGCGAAACCCGGATCTTTCGCTGCGCGGCGGGCTCGAGGTTGCCGTGCGCGTTACGAAACAGGTGGACTCTGACGTACTCGCGGTCTCGCGCGCGGCCGTCATTCAGAACGGGTCCACCGGCACGATTTTCTCGGTCGAACGCAAAGCCGGCCAGACGATTGCAAAGCAGAGCACCGTTCGCCTCGGTTTGCAGACGAGCGATTACGTCGAGATTTCCGGCGGAGGTATTCGGGCGGGGATGCCGATCGTATTGAACCAGACGGACAATTTACACGACGGGATCGCGCTTGCCGTTCCGACGCCGAGTCCCTCGCCACGCTAGCGTCCGTCCGGTATCAGCCGGCGCATTGACGCGCCTGGGAGCGAGAGGGGGTCGGTCCGCTGGCCGGGGCCCGGCACCATCCCGGCGATGGCTTGAAGCGTTGTGTTAGTGACGCACATTTCGCTCCCACCGCGGTGACCCCGAAGGAGAATGGCCTCGCATGTTAGACATAGCCGGCGTGGGCGCCACTCTGTCACGTTGCGCGATCGCATTAGTGATGGCGGTCGGCGCGTGCGCGCCGGCTCACCATCGGGCCCTCGCTTCGACGCCACCTTACCCCTACGCGAGCTACGGCGCGGCCGCGCTTACGACGCTCGAAAACGATTGGTACGATCGAGGCCGCTGGCGGCTGTGCCTTGCGCCCGGCTGTAGGAGCGTCAACCAGGATTGGGGCGCCGATGCCATCACCTACGCGCTTTATCTGCGCTGGAAGTCGACGCATGACGTGTCGCTCGCGCCCTACTTCTGGAGCCTCGCGTCGACGGCGCGACGCTACGGCGTGGCCTGCGAAGGCAAGGTATGCTCGCAGTTGAGCGACGTCCCGGAATGGGACGCCCTGGCCGCGCTACGCGACTACGAGGTTGTCGGAAACGATGACGCGCTTCCGCTCGAGGAGGCGAAAGCCGACTTCGACGTGGTGGACCTCAGTAACGCCTACGCGCTGGGAGCGTGCCCCGGCATCGACTACCAGAGACCTTTTGGCGGGCACAGTAAACTCAAGACGCTCGAAACCGATTCGAATGCGATCCGCGTCGCGCTGCTTCTCTATCGCGCCACCGGGCTTGCGCCCTACCTCGAAAAGGCTCGTAGGAAATACGCGGCGGTGCGGCGTTTCTTCCTCGATCCAAACGTGCCCCTTTATACGGCCTACGTCTTCGACGACGGCGCAGACTGCAGGCAACTGCCACGCCGCTTCTTCGCATCGGTCAATGGAAATATGATCGAGGCAGGCTTGGGCCTCTACCATGCGACGCGCGATGGGAGCTATCGCCGGCAGGCGATTGCCACGGCAGCGGCGGCCGACACCTACCTGTCGGACGGACGTAAAGTTTTCGCGGACTTGCAAGCCGAGAATGACGTGGCCGAACCGCTCGTCGAAGCGATGTATGACCTCGCCCAGGACGTACCACTATCGGTTGGGAGGGACTGGATTCTGCGAAACGCGAGAGCGGCCGTTTCGGCGCGGACACCCTCCGGCAACTTCGGACGGTTTTTCGACGGTCCCCCGCCGAGCGGTCCGGTCACCGCCTGGCAGACGAATGGCGGCTTCGCTCTGATGTTTGCGGCAGCGTCCCTTGCTTCGCGTAACGCACCACCGGCCGGAGCGTGGCGTAGCGCCCGGACGGTTCGCTTGGATATCAGCTTGTTGCCGGCACGGATTACGTTTCACGGAGACGCCATCGCACTCTTCGGCACGATTGGAGAGCGCTGCTGCGAATCCGGCCACGCACGGGTCTCGCTCGACGGGCGCGAAACCTTCGATCGAACGGGGATCTGGCAGAATAAGTCGAGCTCGGGTCTCGGATTGCCCGACTCCCTTCTCTTCGCTTGGCGCTGGCCGCGCGCGGGCGTTCACACGATACTTTTGGAACCAGGAATGACGAACGCCAAGGAGGGGGAGCCCTTCATTCACATTCGCCGCTACGCCGTGCTTGGCGACGCGTACTCGTCACCGGGAAAAGCCTTTCTCAAGCCTGCAACAACCGCTCCACGTGTTGCCGTAAAACCTGCGGAGCCGGAAACCGCGCAACCATAACCTGCTCGATCGATGCAGCCAGTAGTCGGCTTGAGCGAATGAGACAAACAGAGGTTGGAGGAGTCCAAGAGCATGTTGAATAGCGTTACGCCCTTCTTTATCGTTGACGACTTGACCGCAACGATTGCGTTCTACGAGTCCCGGCTTGGTTTCCACGTGCGCCACAAGGGCGGGGATGGGCAGGGCGTTGACTTCTGGGCGATGCTCGCGCGAGACCAGGTAATGTTCATGTTTAAGCACGTTACTCCGAACGTCCATCCGCAACCGAATCCTTCGCGTCACGAATGGGCCGCGTGGGACGCGTACGTGCTCACAAGTGATCCCGAATCGCTCTACGCCGAGCTTCTTGCCAGGAACGCTCCAGTGCGCCGGCAACTGGCCGACACCAGTGACGGACTGCGCGCCTTCGAGATCACGGATAACAGCGGGTACGTTCTGTGTTTTGGTTGCCCGATCGAGAAGTAATCGATAGAGATCGCCCTACGTTGTACGCATTTGCTCGGGTTTGTGAACAATCGCCGCTCGCGCACGGCGCACTCGTGGGACCCTGGGTCGCGGTTTCGGTGGACCCCCGCTGGCGCGCGTCGAGACAGCCGGACCGTCAGCGCCCGTGGGGAGCCGGTTTTCTCGGCTATCCAACACGGCTATAAAAGCCGAAGGGCGTAGTTACACCGCGCTCAGCTCAGCAAAATGGTCGGTGCGTTTGGTTTGCCACATAGATGGGTAACGAGGGGCTCATGGGGTGTGCCGAAGAGGCCGAAAGCCCTGGAAGGGTGACGTTCCAATGGACCCGATGGACATGACGGAGGGCACGCACGCATACGAACTTCGTGCTCAGTCGATGCCGAATCTTTCGCGTCGCGCGATGGCCGATCTTTTCGATGTTGTTCGCGGCGAAGCGGAATTGGCACGTGTCGAACTCGGCGAGAAAGCGCGTGTCGCAGCGCAGGGCGGGATGAGCCTCGGGCTCGCGGCGCTCTTTCTCGTAGCAGCCTTGGTGAGTTTGAGCGCGGCGTTCATCGGCGCGCTCTCGACGATCATGGCAGGCTGGGCCGCCGCACTCGTCGTCGCCGTCGTCTATCTCATCCTTGCATTCGTCCTGGCGTCAAGCGGGCGCGCGACATTGGCTCGTGCGGGCGGACTCGTACCGACACGCAGCTTGGAGCATCTCCTCGGCGAATCTGGGTCGCCACCCAATACGCTGGCGGAGGCGGAGCAACGCGTGGAAGCGGCACAGCAGAACCTCGAAAAGACGCTGGCTCCAATGTCGCAACGGGAAGCGACGGCCTCACCGATGCGCGACGTGATTCTTTCGGGTATCGGCGTGACGCTCGCCGCCGTACAGCAGGCGCGCAACGGCCGGCGATAGCCTAACCGTTCTCTCGCGGGCTCGGTGTCGGATCCCAAGCCCGAAGCACCCACGTTCCTTTTATCGGCTGTCGCGGCTGAGCCTGGCCCGGATGCGCCCGGCTCCGATCCGGCAGTGGCGGGCGACGCGCTCTTTGCCAAGGGCGACTTCGCGGGCGCCTTGGCCGCCTACTTGCGGGCTTTACAAGCGCAACCGAACGACCTCGGCGCGAATCTCGGCGCGGCACGCCTGGAGCTTTTTTGCAACGAGCTCGATGCCGCAATGGAACACGCGCACGCGACGTTAGCGATCGATCCTTCAAACGCCGGGGCCGCCCATGTTGTGGAGGAAATCACCCGGAGCCTGGCCGCCTCACACAACGATCGCGTGGAAAACCTCAACGGCCACGTCGACGTGCCATTTCTTCAGACCGACCCCTTACCGCAGGTCGCGGTAACCGTCAACGGGCATCGAGCGCGACTTCTCTTGGATGCCGGCGCGCCCGGACTCGACTTGAGCGAAAACTTCGCGGCGACAGCCGGCGTCACGGCGACGGCGGTCGGGAAGGGCGTTTTCGCGGGCGGTAGGAGCGCCCAAATACGGATGGGCGGAAAGATCGACGCGCTCGCGATCGGGACGATCACGGCGCACGATGTGCCGGCGGGCGTCTCCCCGGTGGGGCCAAACGTCGATGGAGTTCTCGGCATGAACTTCCTCGACCACTTCCTGGCGACGATTGACTACGTGCACAGGCGTCTCGTCCTGCGCCCGAAGTCAGCCTCGGAGGCGTTTGGGCGGACCGCCGCTGATACGGGAGAACGCATTCTTCCGCCACACCGCGCTTTCGTTTGACTTCAGCGCGATGAAACTGATCGTGTCTAGTCGATAGATCCGCCTCCGCGGCCCGCGTTGAATTGGGTATATCCTCCGTAAACGCCAAAGGAGGTTATGCATGGAGAAGGCTTCGACACGCAAGACCGTTCGGAAGAAGAGTTCGAAGGCCGGCAACGGCCGCAAGAAGACAGTTGGCCGCAAGAAAACAGTTGGCCGAAAGAAGACAGTTGGACGCAAGAAGACGGCCGGACGCAAGAAGACAGCCGCCGGACAAAAGAAGAAGACGACGCGTAAGTACAGCCGTAAGGCCGCCAACAAGGTCGGCGCGGAAATGCACGAGATGAAGCGCGGCCGCCTGAAGGCGGGACGTTCCGGCAAGAAAGTCACGAGCCGCAAGCAGGCGATCGCGATCGGCCTATCAGAGGCGCGCCGTAGCGGCGAGAAGGTTCCGAGCGAAGAAAAGCTCGAGCTGAGACTCGAGCAAGAACGTCGGGCTTTCCGTTCGTAAGAACGTGAGATGACCGGACGTCAGAATGGACCGAAGTGACCCGGCCCGGATCGGAATGACCTGATCCGGGCGGGCACTACCAATCGCACACGGTTAGTGGCCGACTCCTAGCAAATAGAGCAGGAGCAAAAGCGTCAGAGGTGCGCCTAGAAGCCACAATAGAATCAAAATCATTGGTACGTGCCACCTTTCGGACGAGTGTAGACTGCTTTTCGCGTACGGTGATGGGTTAGCGACATCGGTTCGCCGGAAGCCATCCAGCCGCCGATCACCGCGCCTACCAAACCGACGAGCAGCGTGGTAAGGCTGGCGAGCGCGGTGTTCCGAACGATCTCCGGCGACGTCACGGCGGGCGCGGCAAGCGGCGACGTGATGAAACCGCCATACCACCCGCCAAAGGCACTCGCGGTGCCGGCTGCCAGCAGCAACAACAGGGCGGGAACCGCAACCAGCCATGCAACGACTGCATGCAAGATCGCCGGCTCCGCGTGACGCACGCCCGTGACTTTCGCCGCAGCCCAGCCGCCGGCGGCCATGCTGAAGTACGCCGTGCAAATGGCGACCGTTACCGCTACGAACGAGACCGTCTTCCACGAGGAAATCGACTTTTCGAAGCTCGCGCCGGCTGCGGTTGCGATGAGGCTAAGTACGAGTGCTGTGGCAATCGAGGTCAGCGCACCGATCCAGATGGCGCTCCAGTTAACGTGCCAGCCGCCCCACGGTTCCTCTACGACTACTTCTTCGACATCAGACTGCATGCGGTTCCCTTTCGGACCCGAAGTTTTGACCTCAGGTTACCCAACCCTCATCGGCCTCAATCTCGCTCGCTCGCGGGCTTTCGTAGACGACTTCGAGTAGGACCGAGTTTGGTTACGCCGGAGCTTGGGGATACGGGAGCTTGGGGATACGTAGGAGCGAGCGAGGCGGAGGCACTGGCGCTATACGAGCTTGAGGAGGTGCATCTGTGGACATATTGGACGTTATCAAGAAAGAGCATCGAGAGGTAGCGGCGATGCTCGATGAAGCGGAGAAGTGCGAGCCGGGCGATAAACGCCTGATCGAATTGGCTCGTCAAATCGAACAAGCGTTAACGACGCACGTGAAGATCGAGGAGCGCCTGTTCTACGCACGGCTGCGCGATCGGGCGGAGCAGGACGAGCAGCGCGTCGACGTTTACGAGGCGTACACCGAGCATGACGTCGCGAATCACTTGATCGAGCTCTTGAAATCCGGCCGCAAGCCGGACGAGAAGTTCAAAGCCGAACTTCAAGTGTTGGGCGAGAGCGTGAAGCACCACGTCAAAGAAGAAGAGTCGACGGTATTCTCGATTGCGCGGGAGTTCATCGATCAAGACGAGCGTGACGAACTCGGAGAAAAGTGGATGAAAGCACGGCAGCGCATGGAATCGCAGCCGACCAAGAACGGGTCTTCGCCGGCGCCGCGCAAGCGGGCGGTCGTCAAATCATCCCGCTAAGCGGCAAGCCCTGCCGGGTACGCTGAGACGAGGTTCGCCGGAAAAAGCAACGGGAGCCCGGCGTGTTCGCCGGGCTCCCGTGTGCGCGAGTGCTTGTCTACAGCTTGACGATGACTGACTTTGTTTCCGTGTAACAATCGAGTGCGTTGTGGCTCATCTCGCGGCCCCAACCGGACTGCTTGAATCCGCCGAAGGGCAGAGCGGGATCGAACACGTTGTAGCAATTGACCCAGACGGTGCCGGCCCGTAAGCCTGCCGCCATCTTGTGTGCCTTGCTGACGTCTTTCGTCCAGACGCCGGCCGCCAGCCCATAGACCGTGTCGTTCGCCGGCCCGAGGATGTCGTTCGGATCGTCGAATGGCGTCGCCGCGACGACGGGCCCGAAGATCTCTTCGCGCATGATCTTCATGCCGGGCTTCACGTCGACAAGCACCGTCGGCTCGACGAAGTAGCCGCGCGTCCCGACGCGCGTTCCGCCCGAGAGCGTGCGCGCTCCCTCGTTGATGCCTGAAGCGATATAACCCGTTACACGCTCCAGTTGTTCGTCGGAGACGAGCGGGCCGATCTGGGTCTGTTGGTCGAGACCTGAGCCGACCGGCATCGTCTTCGCTACTTCGGCGATGCCCTTGGTGACGCGATCGAACACCGAGCGCTCGAGGAAGAGCCGCGAGCCGGCCGTGCAACATTGCCCCATGTTGAAGAAGATGCCGAACGCTGCGCCGGCGATCGCCTCGTCGATGTTGGCATCTGCGAAGATGATGTTGGGTGACTTGCCGCCGAGCTCGAGGGTGACTTTCTTCAAGTTGTCCGCCGCAGCTCGGACGATCAGTTTACCGACCTCGGTCGAGCCGGTGAAGGCAATTTTGTCGACGCCGGGATGTGAAGCGAGGGCGGCGCCGGCCGTTTCGCCGTAGCCCGGTACGACGTTGATGACGCCTTCGGGGAAACCGACTTCGGCGGCGAGCTCAGCCAGCAGCAGCGCCGTGAGCGGCGTCTGCTCGGCGGGCTTGAGCACGATCGTGCAGCCCGCTGCTAGTGCAGGCCCGATCTTCCAAGCAGCCATCAGCAGCGGGAAGTTCCACGGGATGATCTGACCGGCGACGCCGATCGGTTCGCGGCGCGTATAGGCATGAAATTCGCCCGGCACTGGAATCGAGTCGCCCAGGATCTTCGTCGCCCAGCCGGCCATGTAGCGCAAATTGTCGACCGACATCGGCACGTCGGCCACGCGCGCGATCGTTAACGGCTTTCCGTTGTCGAGCGATTCGAGCAGCGCGAAGTCTTCGAGCCGTTCCTCGAGCTTGTCGGCTAGCTTATAAATGAGCCGGCTGCGCTGGGAGGGCGACATGCTGCGCCAAGGGCCCGATTCGAAGGCGCGCCGCGCGGCTGCGACGGCGGCATCGATATCGGCGCGATCGCCTTCGGCGACCTGGGCGAGCACGTCTCCGGTCGCCGGGTTGAAGACCTTGAACGTCTTCCCGCTTTTCGAATCGACGAACGCTCCATTAATGAAGAGCTTCTTGTCGTGCTTCAAATACGCATTCGCGAAGGCGGGCAGTTCGGGAGAGATCGGCGGTTCGAGAAGTGCCATAGTTCGAGTCCTCACTTGACGGGTTGGTTCGTTCCCTTTGGTTGGAGATATCGGACCATTCCTCCCGCTCGCCCGGCCCCGGGGGGCTGGAATCGGCCTAGGCCGGACGAGGCACGCTTGTGCGCAATCGACTCTCTAGGGTACGGATCCTGATCGTTCCGCCGTCTTGGGGTGCGCTCGGCCCGCGAGCAAGGCCGATCTGGCCGCCGGTATCCAGAAACGCGAATATAACGGAACGTCCGGCTTCATCGTGGGAAGAAGCGCGAGAAGTCCCCGTGACTTTCCTTGATGTCGGCGCGCGCCGGTTTCATCGCGGCCGGATCGACGGGAAGCTTAAGTTCGTTGCTCGTGCTCGCGGCCACCGAGGCGAGCAGCGCGAGAAGAAGGGCCTTCTGCGTGGTCGATGGGTCGCCGAAGAAATAGACGTGCCCGTCTAAACCCGCAACTCCCCAAGCCTTTTGGCGGCCAGGTGCAAACAGGACCGTCATCTGATTGTTCGCGCAGTCGTGGGGCATGCAGATGGTCGCCCACACGGCTATTCCGCCACGGCCCCAGCGTACGAGCCTGATCGGAGTTTCGACCGCGTTCCCGGTCGTCATCCAAACGTTGTACGCGAGCACGCCTCTGGGAACGCCTTCGAAAAGCGCCGCTTCGTACGCGCGGTGCAACGCCTCGTACTTTGAGGGATATTGCCCGGCAACGTAAGGTCCGTACGCGTCGAGCGTCGTTAGGCTCGGTAGAATGCGCAGTGCCTCCGCGACGACCGGCGGGTCGGCCGGCGCGGATGCGGCACGGGAGTTTGCGAGGAGCGCGAGCGTCGCTACGAGAGCACATGCCGCGAAGCATCGCCACATGAACGCGTGAAGCATCACTCGATTCATGGGTCGCGAACTTACCCCAACCGCCCCGGCATAGCCTGCCTCTCGGAGGCAAACCGCTCTCATCAGTCACGCGCCGGCAGTCTCGGCGCTCATCATGCAAACGGCTGCACACGACTGGTAGCTACCGTTTCGCGGCAAAATCATGTAAGAGCTTTGAGCTGAGCGGCTGCCGCGCACATGACGACGATGGACCAGGGCGGCAATTTGCATACGCCGAGCAGGAAGAATGCAAGCAACGCGAGCGCCGCATCGCGTGGAGCGCGCACGGCGCTTACCCAGATCGGCTGATAGAGGGCGGCCATCAGCAGGCCGACAACCGCGGCGTTGACCCCTTGCAGGGCTGTCACGACGGTTCGGTTGCGGATGAGATCGTTCCAGAACGGCAGGACTGCGGCGATGAGCAAGAAGGATGGCAGGTAGATTGCGAACAGCGCGAGTGCAGCGCCGGGTAGGCCGCTGACCGGGCCATGCATGACTTCGCCTAAGTACGCGGCGAAAGTGAACAGCGGCCCCGGCACCGCCTGCGCCGCCCCGTATCCTGCCAAGAACGCATCGGGGCCGATCCAGCCGGGTGGAATGACGCGTGCTCCGAGCAGCGGCAGCACGACATGTCCACCGCCGAATACGAGCGCACCGGATTCGTAGAACGATCCGAAAACGTCGAGTACTCCTCCACGAATCATCGCATGCGCGAGCGGAAAGCCGATTAGAAGCACGCCGAAAACCGCGCCGCTAACCACAGCCGCGAGTCTGTTGCCGGCAATCGGCAGTGCGCGAATCGGTTGTTCGGACGGCCTGCCGAATAACGCGCCAAGAACTGCCCCAGCGACGATCACCCCAAGCTGCAAGAGCCCGTTGACTGGGAAGAAGAGGATGGCAGCGGCAGCTAGAAAGGCGACTCCCTTGCGCGGTAAATCGGGGCAGAGGGAGCGATACATATTCGCAACTGCGAGCGCGACGACCGCGACGGCAGCGATCAGTAAGCCGTGAACCCACGGCGACCCGGCCAATCCGGGAAGCCGCTTGACGCCCAAGCCAAATGCCGCGAGCAGCGCCGCTGAAGGAAGTGTAAAGCCGGCCCACGCGAGCAGGGCTCCGAGAGGCCCCGCTCGGGTTAGCCCGATGATGATGCCGACTTGGCTGCTCGCAGGACCGGGGAGGAACTGACAAAGCGCGACGATTTGACCGAACGTCGCGTCGTCGAGCCATCGCCGGCGGCGCACGAACTCCTCGTTGAAGTACCCGAGGTGTGCGATCGGGCCGCCGAACGACGTCAAGCCTAGCTTGAGGAATGCTGAGAAGACCTGCCACGCCGCAGTGCGTTCATCCGTCTCTCGACGGATATCGGTCACGGTGCCGGTTCCATCCGTCGACCCTTCGCCTTAATGGACGCCTCTCCGCGGTTTGAAGGGTTAGAAATCGACGGCGACAACCAACGAGCCATCGTGCAAACTTCCTGCCCGCCCTACGCCACAGCGCTCTTCAGCAGCAGGACTTGCGCGGCGGCACCGTTGGTGACTGGCCCCTCAACGTGTTCGATGAACATCAGGCTGCGGCAGAACTGCCGACGCTGCGTGCCATCGCGTCGACGGACATTCACAACCTCGTCTTCCATCTCGGGGGCGACGTTCGCATCATCCCCGCAATTCTCAACGGGGAGACGGGACAGGCCTAGTAACGGCGTACTGCGCGTGCTCCAAGAGGTTGCAACGTCAAAGCTAAGCTGAAAAACTCCAGTTCGCATCGGGAGAGCAAAACGGCCCACATAAGCGACACGTGTCGACGTCTCCCCGCAATGATCGCGGCCGGAGTCCTAGTTCTTCAGGCGACTCCGGCGCGCGCCGACGGCGCTTTTCCGGGTTTCGACCCGGTCGAGCGGTGGCTCCGAGCGATGCCCGCGACATGTGCCGGGTCGCAGAATGCTGGCGCAAAGGTCGTCTCATACTGGGTCGGCAGCGCAATGCAGAACGATTACTTCATTCCTTCACGCCCCGACGTGCACGGCGAAGGAGTCGCCTTTACGGAAAAGGACGCGGCGGATCCGGATAAGGGGACCGAGTTCATATTCGGGTTTTACGACGCGCCGCACCACATCGCCGGGTACCGGCTGAAGGATGATAATATCGGTTTCTTCGGCGTCGTCGCCGCGGCACCGCCGCCGCAGGGTGGCGTCATCAACCACATGGACCTCGCGCATGTTGCGCTCGGCGGAAACATCCATCTCGGGGACACCGTCGCCCATGTCGCCTCCGAGATCGGTTTGCGCGACCTGAAGCCGACGGCGCTCGGGTCGACCTGCCCCGGACACAGCGTGTTGGATCTCTGCGACTGGAACCAGACCTCGTGCGCGTGCCCGCACTATCTCGAGTCTCCTCACCGTATTGGCACGGTCGTTTTTCAAGACGCTCGTGTCGTCGCGCTCGTCTGGAACACCATGGCGTGTTTTTAGAGTCGACGCCGAGCGCGTGGAAGTGCCCCATACCCGAGGCTACTTCGAGCGCGAGGCATTCGCGTGTGACGATATCGACTACGGTCGGGCTCCGGAATGGTTTCGGGCTCGCTTCAGGTATTCAACCGTTCCTTCCGAAGCGATACGGCCAAAGACGGCGGGCGCTCGGTGGAGAAGTGCTGCGGCGAATGCGCGGGTCGCGGAGACTAATCTACGGGTCCGCTGTCGGGGATGCTTTGAGCGATCTCGTGAGCGAGCTGGTTGGGATCTTCGCCTGCGGGGAGCTGAACGGCAATCCGCGGGAAGCGCTCTCCTCGTGTCTCGATGACCAGACAGTCGCCGTCGCCGTCGATGTCGCAAAAGATGATCCCGGAGGGGTTAGCATAGACGCCGGCCATCTTTAGGAAGCCGAGGTTCGTGCCGGCAAGCCGATACTGGAGCTGCAGATCTTCGAGATCGCTGACGTAGGCGTTTGTAACGTGAGCGAGCGGGATGTGAAAAGATCCGTGAAAGGACAAAAGCTGATCGAGGAGCGAGACTTTGACGTCCAGGAAATCACCCTCGATTGTCACCTTTCCCACTAACGATGCCCTCCCGCGCACAAACTGGCTCGTCGATTCACGTCCGAGGTTACCAGCGCTGCGGACGGAAACCTGTTTCTGCGGACGGAAACCTGTTTTTGCATGAAACGACGTCGCCCGTCGGTAGACGGTTTTCTCTCTTCCGATGCCGAACGCACTTTGTGCTTGCACGGTCCTGCACGTTCGCTATCGCGATCGCCGCGGAGCATGGGTTTTGACGGATACTTAATTGGAGACGGAAACGTCGTGACTCAACACGAGCTCTACGAACGATTTAAGGGTCTGCACGAGCGCGCCGGCGGCTTCGTCATGCCGAACCCGTGGGATGGCGTTTCTGCGCTCCTTTGCAAAGAGGCCGGCTTCGAGGCACTAGGAACCTCGTCGGCCGCGATTGCGTTTTCGCTCGGACGCCTCGACGGGACGCACGCGGTCAGCCGTGAAGAGCACCTGCAGAACGCCGTTCTGATCGGAAGAATCACGGGGTTGCCGGTGAACGGCGATACCGAAGACGGTTTTGGTCCGGCGCCGGCCGACGCGGTGGCTACCGTCGAAGCCGCGATCGCTGCGGGCCTGGCCGGGGTTGCCATCGAGGACACGACGGCCGATCCGAACGAGCCAATTCACCGCTTCGACGACGCCGTCGGACGCGTGCGCCAGGCAGCTAAAGCTGCTAGCGGGCGGATCGTGCTTACCGCGCGCACGGATAACTTTCTGCACGGCATCGACGATCTCGACGACACGATCAAACGTCTTGTCGCGTTCGCCGAAGCTGGAGCCGACGTGCTTTATGCGCCCTTTCCAAAAGACATGGACGCCGTCCGGGCGATCGTAAAGGCCGTTGCGCCGAAGCCTGTCAACGTCGTTATCGGACCGGCCAGCGGCCCCGTGCCCGTCGCCGAACTTCAGGCTGCCGGTGTCAAGCGTATCAGCCTCGGTGCCGCAGGTTATACCAACGCGATGGGGACTCTTAGAGCGTCTCTGAAGGAAGCCATGGGCGGCAACTTGGTTCCGGTCTCGACCGGCATGCGGGCGAAAACCATCATGAAGCTGATCGAAAAAGCCGCCGCAACTTAGACACCCGAACATGGACCACGACCAAGAATCGCCGAAGCCGGCGGCTGTCTAACGAACTGCTCGGGAAAACAGATCGAGCTGAACGCGCCGCGGCTGCGCGACGATCGTCTCACGGGGCCGCAGGGCTATGCCGCGGCGGGCTCGCGCGACGCGGCGTCCGATGTCCTCAACCAGCGCCTTGGGCGCGTACTTGCGGCGGAAATACGTCTGGTGTGAATCGACGAGCGATGGATATGCCTCGCGCAAGAAAGCAAAGTAACTCTCGCGCGCGACCTCGTTGAGGTTGAGCACACCGTGCCAAGCCATTCTTGCGCCGGCGTCAGCGGCCGCGGCGAATACCTCACGCAGGCTGCGTTCATCGTCGGTGAGGTGCGGCAGGATCGGTGCGACCGCGACGCCGACGCGGACGCCTGCGTCGGCCAGCATGCGCACCGCGCGCAAGCGTTGTCGCGGAGGGGCGACGGTTGGCTCGATTTTGCGCGCGAGCGCTTCGTCGAGGGTCGGCAAGCTGACGCACACGGAGACGCCGGCGGCGCGCGCCAGCTCTTGCAGCACGTCGAAATCACGAACGACCAGCGGGGAACGCGTGATCAGATGCGCCTCGGTACGGCCGCGCGCGAGTTCCGCGAGAACGCCCCGTGTGATGCGGTACGTTCCCTCGAGCGGCTGGTACGGATCGGTCGCCGTTCCGATCGCGACGTGTTCGCCCTTCCAACGGGGGCTGGAAAGCTCGCGGCGGAGCACGGCCGGCGCATTGACCTTCGCGTAGAGCTGCGAGCCCCAGTCGCCGATGCCGGTCTTCTCGAAGAACGTGTGCGTTCGGCGAGCATAGCAGAAGACACATTGATGGTAGCAGCCGCGATAGGGATTAATCGACCATCCGAAGGGCATGCCGAGGACGCGGTTGAGGACCGACTTCGCTTCGATCTCGATGCAGTCAATTCGGCCCAGTCGCCGACGGCGCTCCATCGAACATATGTTCGCTCACCGGCGGCCCAAGCCTTCCAAGGGGGAGTTCGTACGTGTTCCTACATAAGCCGGGTACCACCCCGGCCGCCCGGCTCATGTTGCGAGGACCTACTCTTCTAGCGTAAGGTTCAAGGGCACGTTGAGTCCGGTAGCGCTGCCGGCGATCGTTTGGATTGGCGCAATGTTCCCGTTTGCGTTAGCGGCGAAGACGAGTATTGAGTTCGTCGACGGATTGGCCACGAATGTCTGACCGCTCCGAGCGCTGACGGCTATCCCCTCCGCAAATGAACTAGCCGATGGGGGCAGCGCGCGGAGGCCAGTGTTAGGCCCGGAAATCATGCGAATCGGTGCAACGTTGCCGGTCGCTCCCGCCGCGAACTCGCTGATCGTTTTGCGTTGCAAAGTCAAAGACGTAAACGTTGAATGCGGCGTCGAGCGCGACGCTGACCGGTTCGACAAGCCCAGTGTTGGCGCCGCCGATCTGCGCCCCCGGGGTGACTGCTCCCGGTGCAAAGAGATCGACCGTCGCTCCCGTTTCATTGGCTCGCATGAAAGAAATCTGAAGCGAGGGCCGTCAGTAACCTCGCGCTATGGATCGTCGTCATACGATGAAAATGGGATCGGCTCCGACGGAGGACGGCCGGCATCATCCGGATCGAGGTCGCGAGCAAGCCAGGCGACATCGCGCCAGGCTCCAAGCTTCCAGCCGATCCGCCGGTAGACGCCGACGGGTTCAAATCCGGCCGCCAGATGAAGCGCGACGCTCGCATCGTTCGGAAGCGTAATACCGGCACAGGCACGGCGGAAGCCCTGCCGGCGAAGGATCCCGAAGAGTTCGTCATAGAGTTTCCGGCCAACGCCTCGGCCGCGGAAACTTTCGCGCACGTATGCGGAGACGTCGACCGACCAACGGTAGGCTGCCCGATCCCGATGTTTCGACGCGTAAGCGTACCCCACCACGTCGCTTTCGTTCGTCGCCGTTAGCCACGGCGTCCACTGCAGCGTCCTGCGGACTCGCGCGCACATTTCCTCGGCGGTGGGCGGTTCCTCTTCGAACGAAACCGCCGTCCGATCGGTGAACGGTGCATAGATTTCAGCGAACGCCGCAGCGTCGGCCGGCCGCGCGGTCCGGACGCTGATGCCAGTGAAAAGCGAGGCCACGGAAACACTGAGTCCGGACAAACTCTCTACCTCGCCCGGTCCAAAGGCGTCCCGCCCAGCCGACTCAACGTCGAGCGTACCGACGACTCGGCCGCGCTCGTCGAGGATCGGAACGATGAGCTCGGACCCCGTCGTGTCAAACGCGGTAAGATACCTTGGATCCGTTGCTACGTCGTTGGAAACGACCGCTTCGCCACGCGCGATCGCGGCGCCGGTCAGGCCTGCCCCTCGTGGAAAGCGCGGGTGCGCCGGAGGCGCCCCACCGCTGAACCCAAGCAGTATGACCTCCTCGGGCGTGACATCGTAGAGCCCAACCCAGCGGTAGGGCCCGCTGCGTCGTACGAAGGCGGCGAAGCGTTCTGCACGGGACTTCCGTGAGGCGATGCTGGCCATCGGGAGGTATCCAATATCTAAGACATAATTCCTCTATAATGGAGCGGCAAGGGGTCGATCAGGCCATCGCTCGGCGGGTCCGCGAGCGGCGCGAGCAGCTTGGTTGGAGCCTCGAGCGCCTCGCGGGTTTGTCGGGCGTTAGCCGCGCGATGATCTCGCGCATAGAGCGCGCGGAGAACAGTGCGACCGCCGCCTTGCTATCGAAACTATGTTTCGGACTCGGCATCACGCTCTCCAGTTTGATGGCCGACGCAGAGCGCCCACCGCATAGCGTCGTGCGCCGAACGCAGCAACGGAGTTGGCGCGATCCCGAAACCGGTTACGGCCGTCGCATGGTGTCACCCGCCCAAACCGGCTCCGCCGTCGAGATCGCTGAAGTGGATTTGCCGGCGGGCGCGCGCGTCTCGTACGAGGCGCCCCCGTTCCTGGCGTACGACCAGCACATCCTCGTTCTAGCGGGCCGTCTGATGTTGACGTTCGGGAACGAAAAACTCCATCTGTCGGCAGGCGATTGCGTGCACATGACGCTCGAGAGCGGTGCAACGTTCGAGAACTGCACGGCCCGGGAAGTGCGCTATCTCGTCGTCCTCAAAACCGAGCCGCGGCCCGGCGCCGCATTGCTCGGTAGAGAAGAACGCCTACCGCGCCACGCATGCTAGACGTTACCTCTCAATGCGATAAATTATCGGAGCAAGCGCCGGCGAGATGCGCGGCGCTTGCATTCGGGAGCAACGTCCGATCCCGCTTGGGACCTGGCTCATTCCGTGGCGCGTCGCAGTGCGTCGATGTCGAGCTTTACCATCTGCAGCATGGCGCGCATCGCGCGCTCGCGCTTTTCCGGATCGGGGTGACCTAAGTAGTCGCCCATTCCCTGCGGAACGATGTTCCACGCGACGCCGAACTTGTCTCGCAGCCAACCGCACTGTTGGATCTCGCCGCCTGCGGCGAGGCGGTCCCACACGTGGTCGAGCTCGGCTTGCGTTTCGCAGGTCACCAAGAGCGCAATCCCGCCGCGCGGCGGCGTCCACGAGCCCGGCGGGTCGGAACTCTTGCCGCCGTTGACCGCGAGAAAGTCTTGGCCTTCGAGCTGGAACTCGATCGTCATGACGGAGCCGGGTTCGCCCGGCCCCGCCTCATTATAGCGGGTCAGGTTCTGGATCTTCGAATCCTTGAAGATCGAAACGTAGAGGTTGACCGCCTCTTCGGCTTCATCGGTGAACCACACGAGCGGCTGAATCTTTTGCTCGGTCTTTACCATGGGTAACTCTCCTCGCTTACTCGCATTGCATCAGGCCGATCAGGTGTCCCTGCGGATCCTTGAAGTGCGCGATCTGCCCACCGTCGGGCAGTGGGACGGGCTCCATGACGCGACTGCCGCCGAGTTGCTCCAGGGTGAGCAACGTCCCGTTAATGTCGGAAACGCGGACGTAGAAGGTGACGTGACCCGCGTACTCGCCGCTTGGGCATTCGCCCATCCCGCCCCTGATGCCATCGCCGTTTTCCACAACCGCGTAGTCGGCCGGGCCGCCGACCGGCTTCATCGACCAGCCGAAAGCTTGGCCGTAAAACTCGCGGAGCGCTCGTGCGTCCGTCCCCATGATCTCGAAGTGAAAACCGGATTTGCCATCATCTCTTGCCTTTCGTCTTTTCGGGTTTAGCGGGGTGACCCGATTATATGAGGCGGACTTGTTAAAAGCAAGTAGTATTTCAAAAAACAATCAGATGAGGAGGGATGCTCGGCAGGCGAGCAGCCGAGCTGAGCGGCCTGCTCACGCGACGTGCGGTCCTCGATGCCGGCCGCGCTGAAGCCGGCATTCGCATCGAATACTGCGGCCTCGCGGCACGGTGGCTATGGGGCTTTGGGCCGTTATTTGGCTTCGATCGTCACGCCGATCGTGCCGCCGCTACACGGCGCCGATGAACTGCTGCCCGCGCAACCTTGGAACGCCACGACGTAGCCGTTTACTTTACTTGCCTTCCCGGATGTGGTCGAAATCGTCTCAACGGACGGGTTGCCGGGATTCGGGTCGAACGCGCTCGCAATCTTTTTGGTTGGCTTGGGACCCTTCTTTGCGTTCTTGTAAGCGGTCGAACTCCATATCGCGGTGGGTGACTGGTAACAGCTTCCCGAGGACGAGCAGAGGTAGAGCGTCCAGGTGACCGTCGCCGGATTCCCCTTCTGCGTCGTGACGCAGGTCGAGTACTGCGAAGACGGACAGGAATTGGCCTGCAGCCTCGCATTCGAACTGAGGACGATGCGCGCTGTCAGGCCGGTCAAACTCTTATGCGCGGCCAGTGGTGCGCCAAGCGGATGAACCGAGACTGCACGCAGGGTCGCACCCGCTCCGGCTGTTGAGATCAGTCCGAGCGCCGCAGCAATGGCTGCGCCACGAATCACATTGAGAAGCATAAGTTCCTCCGGGTGGTTTGAGGCGACGGGAGGTACAGACAAAACGAAGCACTCCTAAACATATAAGCCTGCTCCGGGTCTGCTGACGGGTACTTTACGGCGCCGGCCGCCGCGACATCCTGCCGCCGCTCCGAGGCTGATTGTCTTGCGGCTCGGCGCCGACTCGCGACGACCAGACCGGCCTCAGTGACAACTTAGCGAAACGCGAAGAATGTCCGATTTTGAGGTCACCAGATTCAGCTCCAGATCTCCGTAGAAATATGAGCCGTTCGCCGCCCAATTGTCGGTGTTGACGACGGTCGTATAGACGGTCTTGCCAAAATAGTTTGGGCTTGCGGGTGTATTGAATTCCGTTAGCTTTTGAGGGTCCGAGCCGTCGGCATTCATGATCCACCAGTCATCACCAGCTAAATGAGATAGCGGCTGATCTTCATCCGTCATCCAGATGATTTGACCGCTTGGCGTAAAGCGAGGGTGCTCGTTGTATGCGCTTCCCTCCGTCAACTTCTCGATCGTACCCGTCTTGAGATTCAATTCGAAGATCTGATTTTCAACAAAGCGATGGTTCTGATAATCGCTTGTAAACAACATTTTGTCCGAGGCTGCGGAGAAACCGCCCGTCTCGATGAATTCATTCGGGTATGTGCTGCCTGCTGGAGCCACCGTTCGGATGTTGGTCAGATACGGCGTCCCTGCGGCGCTCACGTTGAATTGGGCGATCTTGAGAGACCAATCGACGGTATCGTCCGAGCCCTTCAGTTTCGGCGTCCACTCCAGCAGTCGGCCATTCGGCGAGAACTGCGGCAGCAGGACGCCATCATCCTTACCGGTCGGAAGATCCGTCAGTTGCCAGGCTCGTGACCCATTCGCGGTGGAGATTCATAAGTCCGAATAGCCGCCCCAACCTGGGGTCGCTGCGAACGTCGCACCTTTGAGATTGCCCGGGATGTGGGTCGTTTTCTCGGCGACAAGCGCCATATAGGCCCCGGAGGGAGACCACGCCGGGCTCCCGGTGGTTCGTCCGGGGAACGTTGCGGACCCAAGACCGACCTGCCGCAGATTACGGCCATCGGGCCGCATCGTATAGATGTGGTAGTAGCCATCGTTTGCGAGGCGGTTGAATGCAATGAGGTCATTGGCTTTTGACCAATCGCTGCCGTACGCGTCCGCCTCAAAAATGCTGTAGGTAAACGGGAGCTCCGCAGGCAGATCTCTCGGCTGACGTCTTCCGAGCAGAGACGCTCGAAAACGTATCGGACCGCGAGGGGGCGCGATCCACCCCTGCGGCCCATAGCGCCAAGGGAGAACTCCCTGGCGGCGCACTTCCCGCGCATGCTGAGAGGGCGAATACGGCCAGCATAACTGTTACCGCGTGGCTCGGTGGCGGTGTGAAAGATCTCAAGTGCTGATCCTCGATGCAGGGCTGGCACACATCTACCCATTTTGCCCCGCTTCTCGCGGCCACTATCCTTCGTCAAGGGCGAGTGCGATGGCGACCTCGGGCGCCATCGCAGCGCCCTCGGCGGCCAGTCGCGCAAGTTCGTCGGCCGCGAGCTGCTCGCGAAAAAGCACCTTTAGCCGGTCGTGCGTCGCAGTTTCCGTGAATTCACGCTCGGATCCGTGCTGTCGACAAGCAGCATCGGCGTAGCCTTCGAGCACTGCCGCGCGCGTAAGATCGCCGCGCAGCGCATGAACGAGAGCAAGGTGCTCGATCGCAAAGGCGACTTGGGCGTGGTCCGGCTCACGCGCGTATACGCCGGCGGCGTCGCGAGCAGCCTCGGCGGCGCCGGCGAGATCGCCTATGGCAACCAGGTAACCGGCGAGATTGGAAAGAGCCGTGCCGATGTCCGTCGGCGACGCGTCCACATTCTGCCCGACGTCGCAGATTTCACGGACCAGCGTAATTGCTCGCTGCGTTTGCCCTCGACCGTGTTCAACCTCCGCAAGACAAAGAGTCGCGCTCTGCTCGGCTGCAGCATTTCCGAGAGCCCGATGCTCCTTGCGCAGTCGTTCCCAAGTACTCGCTGCCGCGTCGTAGTTCTTTCTGGCGAAGAATAAGAACGCCCGGCTTCTTAGGAGTTTGACTCGTACCCACGTCGATCCGCCGGCGATACTCTCTGCCTCAACCAGCGCTCTGGCCGCTTCATCGGGCTGGTCGAGCATGAGACAGATCCACGAATATCGCCCTAAGGCATCTGCAAGCGCGTTGTCGTCACCGCTTACACGCGCGTAAGCGACTGCCTGGGTAGCGACCTCAAGTGCACGCGTCTTACGAAGTCCACTAAGAAAAAGGGAAGAGAACGTAGTTGACAGCCGGGCGAGAAGCAGCGATTCCGTGGGCGGGAGAAGTTTCAGGAACCTCTCGTGTTGCACTATCCCTTCGCCTTCAATCCCGAAAATCGCCCAAGCACCCCCGGCCTCGGCAAGCAGCGCGGCGCCGCCAAGCGCGTCCGCTCGACGAAACGCTCCGTCGAGCGCTACTCGGAGGTCTTCCAATTCAACTCTGAAGGCCGTAGCATACTCGGTCGCTCGAGCGGTCCGTTCCGCGCGCTCCCTCAACTGGGCAAAACGCTCGCGCAGGTAATTCAGGTGCCGAGCTGCCAAATGGCCGGACTCGCCCGCGTCCGAGAGTTTCCCGGCAGCATAGTTGCGTGTCGATTCTAACAGACGGTACCGCAGGGAACCGCCGTTAGACTCGGTTAGCACCAGCGACTTATCGACCAGCGACGATAACACGTCTAAGACTTCAAGCTCGTCGAGTTCGTCAGTGCTGGCGACAGCCACGGCTCCCTCGAGGGTGAAGCCGTTGATGAACACTCCCAACCGTCGAAATAACAGCCGTTCGCGTTCGTTGAGCAGGTCGTGGCTCCAGTCGAATAAGGCGCGCAGCGTATGGTGACGAGGTAGCACGTCGCGGCTACCGCCGGTCAAGACTCGAAAGCGCTCGTTTAGCCGATCGCGCAGTTGCCGGGGGCTGACGACCTTGATGCGGGATGCGGCGAGTTCGATGGCGAGCGGAATACCGTCTAAGCGGCGACAAATGTCCGCGATGATGGGCGCATTTTCATCGGTTAATCTAAATCGGCGATCGACCGCTTGCGCACGCTCGACGAAGAGCTCGATAGCTGCATACTCGGTCGCATGCGATGCCGCCAGCGATGAAGCGATCGCTTCGCCTGGGACGCCGAGCGAGGGCATGTGGTACGAGGCTTCCGAGGCAATACCAAGCCCTTGTCGGCTCGTTGCGAGGACGCGTATCTGCGGGCAGCTCCTCAGAATAACGGCAATGATATGCGACGCTTGTGCGATTAGGTGCTCGCAGTTATCAAAGACCAATAATGCGCGCTTTGATTTCAATGCAAGTACTAAGTTATCGAGCGGGTGACCGTCAGGCGCGAGCTTGATTCCAAGAGCTTGTGCCACGGCGGCCGGGATATAGTCCCCGCTCGCAAGTGGGGCGAGTTCGATGAGCCACACTCCATCCCCGGAACGGTCGAGCAGTTTCACCGCAACTTCCAATGCGGCGCGCGTCTTACCCACGCCGCCCGAACCCACGAGAGTGACGACCTGATGCTTTGCGAGGAGCGCGGTGATCTCGGCGATCTCGGCGTGGCGGCCGACAAGGGACTTCGGGATTCTCGGCAGGTTATTGGCCATTTGGTCGAGCGAGCGCAGCGGCGGAAATTCTGCGGCGAGGTCCGGCGCGACCAATTGGTACACGTACTCGGGGCGTGCGAGGTCCTTCAGTCGATGCTCGCCCAGGTCGCGCAGACTCGTCAGCGGAGGCAGGTCGCCGCGAACGAGGTCCGCGCTGACCCTTGATACCAATGCTTGCCCGCCGTGTCCGATCGCCAGCAGGCGCGCTACGCGGTTGACGGCGGATCCGAAGTAGTCGCCGTCACGTTCGTCGGCAGTGCCCGTGTGGATTGCCGCCCGTACGCGCAGCCCGTCGACTCCCGAAAAGTCCTCGGTCGCAAGCGCCCGCTGGGCCTCGAGAATCGCGGCCACGGCATCCGCCGGGCGCGCGAAAGCCGCGCAAAACGCATCGCCGATCGTCTTGAAGACGTGCCCGTGGTGCCGCGCAATTGACGCGCGCATCAGTGCGTCGTGCCGCCGAACCGCTTTGTCCATAGCCGCTGCGTGCTGATCCCACCGCTGCGTGCTGCCCTCAATGTCGGTGAACGCAAAGGTGACCGTACCGCTAGGCAGCGGGCGCGAAACGGCCGGCGTCGGCTCCGGAATGACGCTCACGCCGCCATCTTCGCCCGCCAGGCCGGGGGAACCGGCTCCGTAAGCTACGAGCTCGGCATGAGACCGTCACGTTCACACCGTACTTGCAGGGCCAATAGGAGGGCCTGTGATGCGCTCGATGCTCAGAACACTCTTATTCGCGGCCTTCGGATGTCTGCTCTCAGAGATGTTTGCTGGATGCTCCGGCATGGCGCCGGCCGGTGCGATCTCCGCGCCACAGGCGCCGGCCGGAGAACGGCGCTCGACGGGGTTAGAGCGCGTTTTGCTACCGGTGCGGCTTGGAGCCGCGCCCGGTTCCACATTGCCATCCAGCGGTGCCGCGCCCCAAACCGCGCTAATGCCGCCGCTCGCTGCCGCGCCGTTTCGCGGCCTCTACGTCTCCGATTTCGGCGTCAAGTACGGACAGGGCGGCGCTCTGTTGCTCTCGCCGCGCGCATTCCAACCGGTCGGCAAGCTGACGGGCGGTATGGACGCGCCCGACGGCGAGTGGATCGATCGCTCGGGAAACTTCTACGTCGCTAACGCAGACGGCCCGAACGTGACGGAGTACGCGCCGGGGAGCAAGCACCCGACATGCACGTATTCCGGCGCGAACGATCCGACGAACGTCAAAACCGACAACGACGGTAACGTGTTCGTGGTCGATTGGAACGACGGCCAGAGCGGCTCCGTCGACGTTTACCGCCAGTGCCGCGACTCGATCGTCCGCACCTACACCTTCGGCTCGGGTGCTCCGAGCGACGTCGCCTTTGACGGCGCAGGCCGCGTCATGTACGTCATGTATCTGTCGGGCCCGAGCGGCAAAGGAACGCTGGAGATGTTCCATGGGAACTCGATGACCCCGGTTGCGCTAGGTGCAACGGTGAGGTTTCCAGGCGGCCTGCTCATCGATAAGAACAAGAACCTCATCGCCGCCGACCAAGGCGTGCAGGGCCGGGCGGACGGAGCCATCGACGTCATCGCGCCACCTTATTCAACCGCCTCGTCGCTCGTGACGAGACTCGCGCAGCCGGTGTGGCTCAGCTTGAATCGGCGCGAAACCATTCTGTTCGCCTCGTCGTTCGACTGGAATACTCCGACTGTTTGGGCCTTCGACTATCCGTCGGGGTCGCTGCGCGAGACGATCGGTTCTGCGAACGGCCTCGTCGTGCCGCTGGGAGTCGCCGCATCCCCAGATGATGTCTTTTAAAACGGTCCACGGTCCGTCGACTTACACGCGAGAAATTGAATCCGGGAGGGCCTATGACGCCGGAAGAACGCCAGCAGCTCGAATCCGCTTTACGCTGTTACGACCGCATCATTGAACGGGAGGGGGCCGAACCCAACGATGTGCGTGCGCAGCCAGGCACGACTAAGCTCGACGCGATGAGGGACTTGCGCGAGATGCTCGCGGAGCACATTGCCGGACGGGACTACGTCGCGCCAGGCGCAAGGTCTTCGATGGGCTGCCCTTGCGGGTGGCAAGTCACCACCAGGGCAGGAAAAAGCGAAGACGTCGCTCACCTGCGCGTTCTCATGAGCGAGCACCGGAAAACGTGCAACGTTCCAGAGAGACCGCTTCGCTTCCGAAGCCCAGAGGAGTGGGAGGCGCTGGCGGAGGGATGGATGACATCCTCCCAGGAGCAGCAAATGTTCGAACTCTGCGAGTGGCACCCACCGAGGCACGAATGACCGCAAGAAATGTCAGGCCCGCCGCTTGAAGCGACGGGCCTGACATTGGGCGGAGTCGGGCGCGCTACAGCGTGCCGTTCAACCCGGGGACCGCGAGAGTGGGGTCGCACAGTTCGGCGTAACCGTCGACGCGAGTGAAGGGCGCCGTGCCGACGCCGCCGGAGCCGGTCTGGGTGTAGGTGATCTCGACGAATGCCCACATTGACGGATTGAAACCCGCCGATGGCGAGGACACGTAGCTGCACGTTTGAGCCGGGTCCCAACCGCCGGCCGACGACTTGTAGTACGCGTATTGCTTCAGCGCTTCTTTGGCGCACGCGGCCGCCGTGATGTACGGCCCCGATGACGACCCGTAAACGTTGAATGTGCCGGAGGTGTAGTAGTTAAAGGTGTTGCCGGTGGCGGTCGTAGCGTCCTGCCATTGGACCGACAGTTCGACGTAGCACGGCAAGCACGGTTCGCTCTCAGTGCCGCCCTTGCACTTCGTGGCGTCGTATGACCCGCTGGTTCGCGGCGCGGGTGCGAATTTGATCGATGCCGCCGTCGCGGCGATGGGCTGAGCCAAGGTGAGCAGCAGACCGGAAGCCACGAGGGCGACGACGCTGCGGCGAAGAGCGACGATTCGAAGGTTCGACATTGCTGAGTTCTCCTTTGCGGCCGGTGGCCGCGTACTCGTTCGGCGTCTCGGCTCGTCGTCCGGAGCGCCTTGGACGTACCGTAGCGCCGCCGGCGTCGAGCCGGCATCCGTGAACTCACGGAGGCGACGGGGCTGCTACCGAGGAGCGTGAAGAACCGCGGATAATTCGGATCGCGACTTGACCCCGAGCTTACGGTACGCTGTCGCGAGGTGAGTCTCGACGGTGCGGCGCCCCATGCGCAGTTCTGTCGCGATGTCGGGATTTGCGTAGCCACGGGCCGCAAGCGCAGCGACTTGCGCCTCTCGCGGCGTCAGCGACGTGCTGCCGGCATTAGGCGCGGCGGCGCGCCCTTGAAGGCGTCGGGTAGCTTCGGTAGCGCCCATATGATGCCAGGCGTCGCGCGCCGCCGAAAGGTCGCCCGCGACCTCGTTCGCAAGGGCGGCCTCGACGAGAACGCCGAGGCCCTGCAAACGCTCCGACGCCTGTGAGGCCAGGAGTGCCCCGGCTTGCGAGTCGCCGACGCGACGAGCGCGGCGCGCGTCGAAGAGGTCGCGCATCGCGCTCGCGAGAGGATTACTGCCCCCAGCGCACGCGAGCTCGATGAGGTCGCGGGCCTTGCGGACGCTCTCACCATCGAGAAGCTCGGCGACCACGTCGCACAGCCAGTAGGCGTGATCGGGTTCGGTGATTGCGGCGATGCCCCGTTGTGCGAAATCATGCGCGAGGTTAAGTTCCCCGCGCTCGAGCGCGGAGCGCGCCGCGGCGCCCGTGACGGCCGCGATGATTTGCGATTCCCGCAAGCTCAGGGCGACGTCAACCGCTTCGGCGGCGTCGAACTCATCGAGGCCGGTCGGCATCTTGAGCAAGCTTCGGAGTCGAAGCGCCGCCGCACGTGCGAAGGCCTGGGTCAAAGGCGCGATGGAACGGGACTCGGCGATCGTCCGATATCCGTCGAGCGCTTCGTTCAATTTACCACCGTAGAGAGCGGCGTGCACCGTGGCGGCGAGCGCGATGAGAGCGTGACGGCGCAACCCGTGACTTTCGGCGAGCGTGCGGGCTTCGTTCTGTTTCTCCATCGACTCAGCAAGAGAGCCGAGCATGAGCGCGGCGTTGGACAAGCTTATGAGCGCGTGGATTTCGAGCTCGACGTTCTCGACGTTCCGCGCGATCGAAAGCGCGACAGTGTACTCGTCGCGCGCGCGGCCGTAGGCGCCAAGAGAGCAGAGCGCGTTTCCACGGGCGTTGTGCGAACGAAACCGATCGATCGGATCTCGCTCGACCGGAAGGCCCTCGGCCCGGTCGAGCGTCGAAAGGGCTTCCTGCGCGCGTCCGAGGGTCGCTTGCATTCCGGCGAGCGTCATCGCTGCCGAATAGTGGATGGGCATCGGCGGCTGGCGCTCGAGCTCGCGGCACACGGCCTCCGCGGTCGCAACGGCCCGGTCGACTTCACCCGCCTCGTACAGTTGGCGCGCCGCCCAAAGGAGAAGGCGTTGCGCGTCGCTTTCGCGTCCGCGCGCGCGCAAAGCCGCCGACTCGGCGTTGCTCACCGCTTGCGCCAGGCGCATCTCACCGATCACACACAAGGCAAAAGTCAGCTTACGGACGATCCCATCGCGCACATCGTCCGAGGCCAACGACGCGGCGCGCTCGTAAAACGTCGCGGCATCGGCGTACGCGCACATCGCCCCGGCGCGATCGCCGGCGGCCTCGTTTTCGGGGATGGAACGCTCGGGAACGTGACCCGCCCACCAGTGGTATGCCGCCTCGTCCGGAGCTGCTCCGCCATCGAGAGCTTCGGCGATTCGCCGGTGCAGCGTACGGGCTTCGACGAGCAGAAGCTCGCGATACACGATCTCACGCGTAAGGGCGTGGCGAAAGCGGAAGTATGCGCCGCGCCGGTCTTCGACGACGAGCTGCGCTCGCAGCGCGCTCCGCAAGGCCGCAAGGATTTCCGCCGTGCTTGCGCCGCCGATGCGGGCGAGCAGGTCGACGTCGAAGTCTCTGCCGACCACGGCCGCCGTCGTAACGACTCGGCGCGTCGTTTCATCGAAACTCGCGAGCCGCTCGAGCACGGTGGCGCGTAGGGAGACGGCCGGCTCGATCGGTGCCTGAGCGTCTCGCTGCGAGCGATCGAGCGCGCCGCGCAGTAGCTCCTCCGCAAACAGCGGACTGCCTTCGGCTAGCGCCGCGATCGCCTGGACGTCGTGTGGAGAGATTGCCTCGCGATCGTGAAGCGCCGATCGCACGAGGTCACGGATGTCGGCGTCGGTCAGCGGACCGATTTTCAGGGACGCCGTTGCTTGCGCGCGAAGCGCGGCGACTTGCCGAGCTCGCGCGGCGTCGGTACGCGGCTCTTCGTCGCGCAGCGTAAAGAGCTGCAGCACCGGCGCGTCGTGCAAACGTTTCGTGAGGAAGCGTGCCAGATCGAGCGAGGCCGAGTCGCTCCAATGCAGGTCTTCCACAACAAGCACGATGCAGCCATCGATTGCGGCTTGACGTCGCAAATCGTCTGCCACCAATTGGAAGCGCCGGAGCCGCTCGACGTCGGAACCGTGCGAACGATCGACGGCTGCCCCGCGAAGCTCCGCTTCGAGCTTCGCTCCCGTTCGACTCGATGCCAAGGCTTCGACGAATGGCTGGTACGGCGTCGACAAGTATTCAAGACAGGCGCCGCGCAGCACGGTGCAGCGCTCGCGCTTGACGCGGTTGGCGAATTCGTCGACGAGCCGCGTTTTCCCGATTCCGCCCTCGCCCCAAAGCACGATCGCGGCGCCCTGCTGAGCGGCCTTCGCGTTACGGAAGGCCGCCAGCAACACGTCGAGTTCGGCCCGGCGACCGGCGAACGCGCGAAACGTCGTTTGCTCGAAGATCAAGCTTGTAGCCCGCGTTTCTTCACGGGCGGCGTTAGCTGGGCGTACCCAGAACTCCGGTTACCAGGCAGGGCGACGTTTTCATGTCGGGACCGAAACCCGGCATCGCTAGAGGCGACGGCTTCTTCGAGAAGACGATCGTGAAGAGGTATCCTGTGACGTGATTCTTGGGCGGCGGGAGCGCCGGCACGGAAACAGTGCTTGAAAATGCCTGCGAAGAGCCGAAACCAGCGGTGATCGGGACGTCGAGAAGAACCGCTTGGTCGAAGCGAATCTCCAAGTACGATTTGGGCGGCAATCCGCCGGTGCAGTCGTTGGTGAAGGTCCCGCTGAGCGTCAGCAGGCTCGAGCTCGTAGCATCCGCCGAGAAGCTTTGGAGCCATAGATATCCGGGGCCCGACTGGGCCTGGGCGCGTCCCGCGAAGGCGGCGGCAGCGAGTGCCACGGCGACCGCCGCGAACGCTAAACGAAGAAAAGAGAGGCGATTCATGTAGCCCTCCGGAGTGCGCATGGACGGCGCTTCGGCGCGTTCCAGCGCGGCACCCGGTGCGCCGAGCCCCTCGACGTACGAAGACGTCTCAGCCGACGTCGAATGCGCGCCCCGTCACCGTATCGTGAAGCGTCGCGTATTTCGCGAGGACGCCCTGACCGAGGTTGATGAACGCTTCAGTGCGTTCGTGCGCGGCTAGAGCCTCCGCTGAAGCCCAATGTTCCACGATATAGAACTGACGATCGTCATCAACACCGCGGTAGACGTCGTAAAGGAGATTTCCCGGATCGCGCCGGGACGACTCGGCTAGCGTGCGAAACGCCGCCATGGCATCGACGACGTGCTCTTTCTCAAAGCGAAAGATCGCGACGTGAAAGACTTCATTGCTACTAACCGCAGCACTGGCTCGCGAGAATGCGAACGCGGTGGTAGCTAGTGTCAAGAAACTGTTGCGAGCGATCATTTCCAAAACAACCCTCCGAATCGACATTCCCCAGAATGACTGAGATTTTCGAGGCCTGTTGCAGCCTCTCAGGCCGACGTGCGCAGGTTGCGCTGGCGGGCGAGCGAGGCCTCCATCGCAAGCTACGAGAGCGGCCTTCGGCGAATGTCCGGAAAATAATTGCGGTGGCACGGTCTGGCCGACGAACCCGGAGGCGCCCGTTATCGACGTCGACGGCGTGTTGTACGGCACGACCGTCGGCGGGGTAGGCGCTCCGAGCGACGGGCCCGTGTTCGCGATACCGATCTAGTCGGATAGTCGTCATTTACCGCTGCCACGTGTGCGCCGAACAGCGAATTCAACTGCGTGGTGCTTGACAAACCTATTTCTGGATTGTATAGTCCAGAAACGTGGCTCGCAGCAAAGAATTCGATCCAGATCGGGCACTGAAGGCAGCGGTAGACGTGTTTTGGCGCAAAGGGTACGAGAAGACGTCGCTGGACGACCTGATGGCTGGGATGAACATCGGACGCCAGAGCTTGTACGATACGTTCGGCGATAAGCGCGCGCTGTATCTAAGCGCGCTCGATGACTATCGAAGGTCGACCCAGGGGGCGATGAAGACGCTGTTCGACTCAGGACACCCGGTCCGAGATTGCTTCGGCGCTATTCTGCACGGAATTTGCGACGAGTCGCGCGCCGACCACGAACGCGGCTGCCTGTTACTGAGCGCAAACCTCGAGCGCAACCTCGACGATCGGGACGTTGCGAGGCTCGTGCGACGCAATCAGTCCGAGGTGGAGGCGATCTTCGAGGCAGCTCTGCGATCGGGACAACGCCGAGGCGAGCTTGGGGCCGACAAGGATCCGGCCGCGCTCGCAAACTTCTTTCTTGCGACGATCCAAGGGATGCGGCAGCTCGCTAGAGCGACCTCGGATCGCGCCGCGCTGCGGCGCATTGCCGGCGTCGCGCTCTCAACGCTGGCTAGCTTCAATTAGTTGTAGCTGGTTTTTCCCCACCTGTAAGCTTTCACGGAGCGTGTTATGCGATATGTATCTCTTGTTTCGCTCAGGTTTGCCCTGCTCGCGCTGGGGTGGTTCGTTTCTCCGGCCGGGGTGGCGCAGGCATTCCCGGTCAACTTCGGAACCGGCTTCACAACGCACGAAGTGCAGGTCGACGGCGGTATCGTGAGCGTTACCGTCGGCGGTCGCGGCCCGGTCGTGCTCCTGTTACACGGCTACGGCGAGGATTCTCGTATGTGGAAGCCGCTGGCGATTGCGTTAGCGCCGCAGTTCACGGTCGTAGCGCCGGATCTCCCCGGAATCGGGAACTCGTCGATTCCATCGAGCGGGATCGACATGAAAACATCGGCCCGACGAGTCCGCGACGCGGTTCGTTCGCTTGGGTATTCGAAGGTTCGCGTCGTCGGTCATGACATCGGGCTGATGGTCGCGTACGCGTACGCGGCGATGTACCCAAGAGAAGTCGAGCGACTCGCGCTGTTGGACGCGTTCTTACCGGGAGTAGCAGGCTGGGAGCCAATCTACGACAACCCCAGTCTGTGGCACTTTCGATTCCACGGCCCCACCCCGCTCGCACTAGTTTCGGGTCGCGAGCGTACGTACTTCGACTATTTTTGGAACGACTTCGCGGCCGACGCACATCATTCGATACGCGAAGTCCAACGACGTGAATACGCCTCGGCATACGCACGGCCTGGGCGCATGGCCGCGGGGTGGGCCTACTTCGTCTCGTTTCCCAAGACGGCGACCGATTTCGCGAAGCTCGCGACGGTACGGCTGACAATGCCGGTGTTGTCGATCGGCGGAGAGAAGTCCCTTGGCCTGCAGCTCGGTGCACAGGCCAAGCTGATCTCGCCTGACGCCGCGGTCATCGTGCTCAAGAACGCCGGCCATTGGATCATGGAGGAGCAGCCGACCGAAACGATGTCTGCGATCAGGCAATTCCTCGAAAGGACATAAACCATGAAAACGATCGTCCTGATCCACGGGTTGTTCTTGAGCTGGTCGAGCTGGGAGAAGTGGGTCGAGCGCTACTCGGCTCGCGGATTCAAGGTAGTAGCGCCGGGCTGGCCCGGACTCGAGGGCAGCGTCGAAGAGCTCCGCGCCGATCCCACGCCGTTCACCAAACTCGACATCAAGACCGTCGTCGATTACTACGACGATATGCTGCGGCACATGGAGGCGCCTCCGATCGTGATCGGCCATTCGTTCGGCGGTCTGTTCGCGCAGTTGTTGGCTTACCGCGGGCTCGCCTCCGCCGCCGTGGGTCTGGATCCCGGCGCGCCGGCGGGTGTGCTCAATCTCCCGTTTTCCACCCTCAAAGCGAGCGCGCCGGTGCTCGCGAACCCGCTCAACATCGGAAAGGCGACAATGCTCACTCCCGAGCAATTTCACTACGCGTTTACGAACACGGTCACGCCGGAGGAATCGAAAGCGCTCTACGACCGGTATGCGGTTCCGTGCGTAAATCGCGTCCTGTTCGAGGGAGCGTTCGAGAACTTCGTTCCGCATTCGCCGGCGAGGATCGACGTCAAAGCCGATCGGCCGCCTATCCTGCTAATCGCCGGCGGCGAAGATCATCTCGTGACACCCGATTACACCCGCGCCAACTTCAAACTGATCGACCAATCCCCGGCAATCACCGCATTCAAGGAATTCCCGGGCCGTCCGCATTTCACAGGCGGCGTCGACGGCTGGGAAGCGGTCGCGGATTACGCGCTCGACTGGGCGCTCAACCACGTTGCGACGGCCAACCTCTAGGGAATCCAAGGCTAACCAGGATGAAAAAGCCGGCGCCGGAACCTTCGGAAAGAGCGCCAGCGGAAAGCAGGTCGTCCCAGCTGCGAATGCGATGCATACGGGCTTTGTGGCGCGCGCTGCCGCAGCGTCGATCGTGGCGTCCCCACGCGTCGACCGGCCGCTTTCCCAACGGCCGCGCCCGATTTCATCAAGCATCATTGAACGGCTAAACCAACTGGGCCATGTAACTTGTTCGTATGGGCGCGACATTTCCGTTCGCATCGGCGGCATAGACGTTTACCGAGTATTCCATTGTGGCGTAGATGTCTCGATGCGAGCCTATGGCGGTGCCGCCGGGGTTAGCGATCTCCGTGTTAGAGCCGGTAATGGTTCGGATAGGCGCAACGTCGCCGTTTGTATTCGCTGAGTAGATATTGATACTTTTACCTACGTAGTTTTCAACTTAGATGTTGCCTCCATGCGCAGTGAGATGATCGGGAAAATTGAGTCCAGTCGACGATCCGCTAATGATTTGAAGTCATAATTCGCAACGTAGATGTTGCCTGTGGCGTCGAGCGCTACGCCGACCGGACCCGTTAGTTCAGTATTCGAACCGCTGATAGTGCGAATTGGCGCGGCATTCCCACTCGCGCCGGCAGCATAAACGCTTAAGGCGTTTGAGCCATAGTCGACGGCATAGATGTTGGCGCTGGAGTCTAGAGGGATTCCATACGGAGTGCTGAGCTGCGTACGCGAGCCTTTAATCTGCTCGACGGGCGCGAAATAGGCGATTGGTCATATCGAGACTCCAACGTAGCTTGAATGCCGAATGCCGCAGAGTTTGGCACCATCTCGCCCTCTTCGGCTCTCGGGCCTTGGCAATCGAGCCATGTTCCCCGCGCCGCTCACGGCGGAAGAGCCACAAGCAAAATTTGTGTCGTGCTCATCGCGTTGAGAGTTCGACGTAGGCGCGGCGACCCGGCGCGGGATAGCCAAAGACGGGCGCATACTGCGTGTTGCCTAGGTTGAGGCCGCGCACGGTCAGGATGGCGTGCGGCGCCAGGCGGTAGCGTATGTACGCGTCGACGGTATTATAGGAGTCATAGATCGCCGTGAGGGGTGAGACGTTCTGTGCGTCGTCGCCGTCGTCGCCGACCACGAGCCAATTGAGCCCGTAGGCAAACTTGGTGTTCCCGAAAGGATGGGTTAGGGCGAGCGTCATTTGGCCTACGGGATCGTGCGGCAAGCGCGCGCCGGTCACCTGATCGAACGCCAGGTAAAGGTCGGTGTAGCCGGCCTCGATTGCGAGGCCGCGAAGAGGATGCATCGTAGCGGTGAAGGCGATTCCTGCGGTCGAGGCACGCTGAACGTTTTCGGGGATATAGAACGGCGCCTCCGAGACGATGAAATTCGAGCCGTTTCGATCGAACCAGCCGGCCGAAAGGGTGGACGGGCCCGTTTCGAGCGCGATCGTCACATCGGCAGTTTGGGCTTTTTCGGGCAGCAGGTTCGGATTCGAATAGCCGGGATAGTAGAGATCGTCGAGCGTCGGTACGATAAACGATTCGCCGACGTTGCCGGAAAAGCGCAGGTCCCCCGCTCCGATGATGCCCCCGAAGGAGGGTGCCAGCAACGACCCCTGCGGCGAGTCGTTCTCGCCACGAAGTCCAGCCGTGAAGTGGCTCCCTGCGAAGGGCGAGGCACCGATTTGGAAGTACGCAGCGCTCTGCGCTTGCGCCGCGCCGAGCGCCGAGGGAGGAACCGGTGGGGGACTCGGTTGTGGGATTCCGGGAAATGTGAAAACGCCGCTCGAGCGCGAGAGGTCGATGCCGACCGTCGCGTCGAGCGACTTCCCGGAAATGACGTCTTTGAGCGAAACTTGGCTGCGACCGGTAAAAACATCGCTTTCGCCTCCGTTCTCAATCGGATCGTTGTAGGCGAGCCGCGTCTGAGAGCCGACGACACTGAGCGTTATGCGCGAAGCCGTCGAATCGTGTTCGATTTCAAAGAGGCCGCTGTCGTACGACGTGTCTTGCGTTCCTGTCGTCGAGGGATAATCGAGGCTTCCCGGGACGCCGATGTCGGTCGCCGAGGCGTCGGCTCGTCCCCGCACGACGAAGCCATTCGGCAGAGGAACGTTGAAATTCAGCCGCCCGGCGCTCGAGTCGCCGTAGGAGTAATCCCGTATCCCACCGGGATACGTCGCGCTTGGACCGTAAGCGAAGGTCGGATACGGATAGTCGCTCGTTGCGACGTGCCGCTCGAGCGTAATGCCGATGTTCGAGGTTCCGAAACCTGCACGCAAGTCGCGGTCGCCGTACGATCCGGTCGAGGCTTCGAGGTATTCGCCTCGAGGAACTGAGGTGATGATGTTGATGACGCCTCCCGAAGCGCTCGTTCCGTAGAGCGTCGACGATCCGCTTTCGACGATTTCGATGCGGCTCACGCCGATCGTCGAAAATTGGCCAAGTTGCACTGCTCCGGTTGTCGGGTCGGTCACGGGGAAGCCGTCGACGAGTACGAGCGTCTGTCCGGGCAACGAGCCGCGAATGCCGTAATCGGCTTGCGCGCCGAATGCGCCGTACGGAAAGATGTTGACGCCCGGCACGCCGACTAAGGCGTCTGCAACGGTCTGGGAGCCGAGCGCGTCGATACGCGCGCGATCGACGACGAACGTTGGCTTGGAATCCTGGCCTATCGGCTCCGTTTTTCGATCCGCAGTCGAGACGCTTCCGATCTGTTGGAGCGTCGCGCCCGGAGTGGCTGAAGGAGTAGGAGAGGGCGCGGGAGGTGCCGCGACGCCGGCTCGCGGCCCTAGAACGAGAAGCGCGGCACAAATGGCGCCGGTCAAAGCGAGTTTCAACACGTTAGTCCAACCTTTACGCGAGGTGGCAAGTAACGCGTCCGGCGGAGTATCCTGACTCGCGGATCTTGGCCCCGTGCTCGAAATCTTCCAGCCGTCGAGCGGCAGTGGTTCCGAGCGGCTCCCCGCTTACAGTGGCGCGACCGTCCCGGTTTCTCACCGGGTTCCTCGCGCGCGAACGCTACGGGTTACATACGTGGCGCTGGATTACTCTCCTGTGTCACCGCGATTCGTCAGGGAGTGCCTTGCGCCGGCCTCGATCGATCACCGAGTCGAGCGCGCCGTACGTGCCTCCGTTGCGCGTTCCATGACGACGATGCCGAGATAGGTAAGCCCAAGGAGTGCGAAGCCCAGGAGATTTGCAAACGCTACTTGGGCGACGATGGGAGGCGAGAACGTGCCCAACGATCGTTCCGTCACAAACGTGTAAGCAGCCAATACCATCTGGTTCGCAGCGAACGCGGCGACGAGCGCAAACGAGGTTCGCGCGATGCGGCTAGCCCAGAACGCCGCCAGCGTTGCGATAAAGAACACCGGGCCCCAGAGGAAGGTCGAAAGCGTCTCGGGATAGTGAAGGAGGCCAAACCCGGCTGCCTGATTCGCGATCACGGCCCCCAGCAGGACGAGTATCGCATTGCGCCAAGGGAGGGTCCGCGAGGCGAGCACCGCCATCGCTGCGAACGGCGTTATGCAGGCGAGCGTCAGTGCCATTACGCCTCCCGCCATGACCAAAACGGCTTGCCACACGAAGCGCGACTCGGTGGATTGCAACGAGAGCGTCTTGGGAACCAAAGCTTTCAACGATCGAACGAACATCGACGGCCAACCCTTTCGCGCTTAGCGGATGGGTTCACGTTCGCGCCGAGCCATCCTTCCGGCGGCGATGTCCGGCGCGAGGGGACCGAGGAGGCGCGGTATGTCGATTGCGGCACGAACGTGCGCCGCAACCCGATCGATACGGATCTCGCGTTGGGACTCAAGTGGTGCGAGGGTCTTCGCGGGTGAGAGTCCGCGCGCTGCTCGGGCGGCTTGGATGAACGCGTGGCGGAAAGCATCGCCGTCGAAAATCCCGTGCAGGTATGTCCCGTTGACGCGCCCATCAGCGGATCGAGCGCCATCGTCCACGTCATTACCGTCACTCCGCCGAATCGTCGCGAACGCCGGCGCTCCGTTCTCGCCGGACGTTTCACCCATGTGTATTTCGTAGCCGCGTACCGGCACGCCGGCTGCCTCCGCTCCGAAAAGCGGCCCGTAAACGAACCCGCACGCCGCTTTCGTGACCTTCTCGCGAGCGAAGGTCGTGTCGAGCGGAAGCAGGGCGAGCCCTTCGACAGCGCCTCCGCCTTCGACGCCTAGCGGGTCATCGATGGTGCGGCCGAGGATTTGAAGTCCGCCGCAGATCCCAAAGACGAGCGGCGCGCTTCGGATCTCTGCGTCGAATTCGTGTCTCCTCAGCCATTGTCGTGCGTCGAGCGTGCGCTTCGTTCCGGGCAGCACGACGACATCGGCTCCACGCAGTGCTAACGGCCCGGCCGCGAAGACGAGTTCGACCTCCGCTTCGTCGCAGAGCGGCGCGAAGTCGGTGGCGTTCGCAAGCTTCGGGAGCACGATCACGGCGATGCGCAAGCGCCGGGAAGGCTCCTCGCCGTCGCGCCAAACGGGCCTTTGGGCAACCCGCTCGACCTCGAAGCCGACGCTATCTTCTTCGTCGAGCCCGATGCCCGGCAAATAGGGAACGACGCCGAAGCACGGGATGCCCACCCGTCTCTCGAATTCGCCGACGCCGGGCAGCAGCAGTGACAGATCACCGCGAAATTTGTTGATGACGAATCCCGCAATTCGGGCGCGCTCTTCCGGCTCGAGTAGCTCGAGTGTTCCGAGAATCGATGCAAAGACGCCGCCGCGGTCGATGTCTCCAACGAGGATACATCGCGCCTCGGCTGCCGCCGCCATGCGCATGTTCGCGATGTCGCCATCGCGCAGATTGAATTCCGCCGGCGACCCCGCGCCTTCGAGGATGATGATTTCGTTAACGTCCGCCAAGCGCCGGAATGCGGCCATCACGAGCGGGAACAACTCGAGCGTGCGGCGCCGGTGATAATCGCTTGCCGTCGCGTCGCCCCACACCCGGCCGAGGACGACGATCTGAGCCCCGGTGTCCGAACTCGGCTTGATGAGGATGGGGTTCATGTCGACGCTGGCGGGGATTCCCGCGGCCTCGGCCTGGAGAGCCTGGGCGCGGCCGATCTCGAACCCTTCAGGCGTCGCAGCCGAGTTAAGCGACATGTTCTGCGCTTTAAACGGCGCGACGCGCAATCCGTCGTCGCGCAGAATGCGGCAGAGCGCGGCCGTCACGAGCGATTTCCCGACGTGCGAGGCGGTCCCGAGGATCATGAGGGCGCGCGCCCCGCGAATCTCAGCCGGCAACGGATTCGAGTCGCCCGTTGCCTCCATGCCGTTTTAAGTGCGGGGCTTCCGGGCCATGCCGGCCGCGAACGCGATGATCGCCGGTTCGAGAGCGAAGACTAAGAACCCGTATACGTCGCCGGTCAGACCTGCTCCGAGTCGCGACGCCGCGCGTCGGGCAACGATCGATGACGCAACGAGCGAAGCCGGGATCAGCGCCCAGACGCCAGGGCCGATCGAGTTTGCAAGTACGATCAATGCGCCCGCCTCGAGGATCAGCGCAGTCAGCGGCGGCTTTGATTCGAAGGCGCGCGAGGCTACGCCGGCTCGACCGTACGGAAACCGCAAGGCGTTCGCGACGGCGGCGAGCCGGGCGAGCGCCCCGGAGAACGCGAGGATCGCGGGGAGCTTGGACGGCCTGCACGTCGCAAGCGCCGCCAGCGAAAAGGCGCTCGCGAGCATCGCCGCAGCGACCGCATACGTGCCGTGCCGCGGATCCTTCATGATCTCCAAGCGGCGCTCCACGGACGCGGTCGCGAAAACGGCGTCGCTGCAGTCAAGAAATCCATCAAGATGAATCGCCCCCGAAAGGACGATGGGCGCCCCGAAAGCCGTTGCGATGACGAACGGCCGCGGAACGATGAGCGAGACGATCCACGCGGACAAGCCGGAAAGCGCGCCGATCGAAGCGCCGACGAGCGGCAATGCCGCAAGAGCCGCCGCATCGGGCGCGGGCAGGAGCGCTTCGCGCTGCACCGGGAGAATCGAGAAATAGCCAAACGCGACTCCGAGAGCTCGCCGTACGCGCTTCACGTGATGCGTGTTGCGACGCTCGCTTCGGCGAAGGTCTTCATCTCGGAAATCATTCGAGTCGCCGACTCGATCAAGGGTAACGCGAGGGCCGCACCCGTGCCCTCGCCGAGTCGCAACTCGAGGTCCAACAACGGCTCGAGTTCGAGGGCCGCGAGAGCGATGCGATGGCCGGGCTCCTGCGAGCGATGCGCTGCGACGAAATAGCCTTGCGACTGCGGCGCGATTTCCCGCGCGAGCAGCGCGGAAGCCGACGTGATGAAACCATCTAGGATGACGGCCGTGCGCCTCCGCGCGGCGGCCAGGATGACCCCGGTCAACCCGACGATTTCAAATCCCCCGACCTCTCGGGCGACCGTCCGCCAATCTCGGGTTCGGCAACGTGCGAGTGCCATTCGTAAGACTGCGGCCTTTCGCGCGAGTCCCGCGTCGTCGACGCCGGTTCCGCGCCCGGTGACGCTGTCGATCGGGGAATCCGTCAAGGCCGCTACGATCGCGGATGCGCTCGTGCTGTTCGAAATGCCCATTTCGCCGACGGCGAGGACGTCGTATCGATGAGGCCAGATGTTTTCCTCGAAGACGGCAATGCCCGCTGCGAGAGCCGCATCGACCTGCTGCGCCGTCATGGCCGGCTCGCGGGCGAGGTTTCCGGTACCCGACCCGATGCGAAAGTTCAGAAGGGCAGGGTCCTCAATCCGCGGCTCGCGCGTTCCGAAGTCGACGATGTAGATATCCGCTCGAACGGAGCGGCAGAAAGCATTGATCGCAGCGTGGCCGCCAAGAAACCCCGCGATCATCTGCAGGGTGACCTCAGCCGGATAGGCGCTAACGCCCTCGAGGCTGACACCGTGATCGGCCGCGCCAACGAGCACGGCCTTCCGCGTATAGGCTCGCGCCGGAATGGCGCCCGCCATCGCGCTCAACTTGACGGCGAGGGACTCGATGCGTCCGAGCGACCCCAGCGGCTTCGTCAAATTGTCGATCCGTTCGCGGGCAAGCGCAGCCACGGCGTCATCGACCGCGACGATAGCCTTTGCGCAAGAGTCGACGCTCGCTGCCGGCGCATCGAGGTCCACGCTACGGGGTTCGCGCAACCGGCTCGCCGATCGCTCGCAGATCGATTGCAATGCCGTCGATCGTGAGGTACGCCCGCTCGGCATGAGCCGCGACCTCTTGCTGCAGTCTCCCGAGCACGTCCCGAAAGATGCGGCCGGAGCGGTGTTCGGGCACGATCCCCCAGCCTGTTTCTTCTCCGACCACGACAATCAACTTAGCGGGCGATGCGAGGAGCGCCCGCACCAATAAGGCGCAGTCGTGTTCGGCAGCGGTTTCGAGAGCGCTGGGTTGGTCGAGGAGTTCGGGATGTGCCCCCGACATGCGATCGGCGAGCCACGTTCCGAGGGAATCGACCAGAAGGACGCCGTTATCTGGAGGGTTTTTCAGAACCTCGTAGAGGTCGATGTTGCTGCCCGAGGCAGTCTCGACGACGTTCCAATGTTGCGGCCGCCGGCGCCGATGATGTTCGAGTCTCGCGCTCCATTCCGAGTCGTTTGCGTCGGCGGCTGCAGTTGCGACATAGGTGACGCCGACGGCCGCCTCGCCGGCGAGCCGTTCTGCGAAGCGGCTTTTCCCGGACCGAACGGGGCCCGTGACGAGAATGAGGTTTGAACTCACGGTAACAAGCGACCGGAGGGCATTGCCGAAGGATCTTCAGGCCAGATACGGTCTGACGCTTGTCCGAGACCGGCCATATCGGTTCGGGGGCCCATACGGGCCTTTTTGCGGCAAGAAGTACGAGATCCCATGCCGCCTGCCGCACATGGTTGCCGTTCCGCATCATTGGGCGAACGAGTACTCGGCGCGTGCCGGCGAGAAGGGTCGGCGGGCATATAACTTTGGGTATACGCGAAAAGCCGCGGAAGGGAGCGGGCATTGGGATCTGGCCCGGTGAGGGGACGTGGATAAGACGAAGCCCGCGCGTGCGCAAGCCTCGATTGCAACGCGCAAGGGCGACGGGGGCCTCACGCGCCTTGGCGGCGGCGAAATCATCTCAAAGGCCGACGCGCGCGTCGAAGCCTACGGTGCAATCGACGAACTCAATAGCGCAATCGGCTTCGCGCGCTCGCATTGCGCCGATCCCGAGGTCCGGAGCGAAATTCGTGCGATCCAGCGCGAACTCTTCGCCGTCGGTTCTGCGGTTTCAACACGGGCCGAGGCGAAGGATCCAATCCCAGAAATCACCAAAGCGATGGTCAATCGGCTTGACAAACTGATCGAGCGATTCGAAGCCGAGCCGGGGATCTTGCGCGACTGGTCGATTCCGGGGGAATTCGGCGGGTCGGCGGCATTCGACGTCGCCCGCACCGTCTGCCGGCGGGCGGAACGCGCAAACGTGCGCTATGTATCCGGCGGCGGAATCATCCAACCGACCGTCCTCGAATATCTCAATCGGCTCTCTGACGTGCTTTGGCTCTGCGCCCGCGTGATCGAAGCCCGCAACGGCGTCGATGCGCGCTTGCGTGACGACGACCATCCGGGCTCTCCTTGGTCGCGCGCGTGGTGACCACGTTCGACATAGCGAGGCCTTCCGGATCGAGTCTCAAGAACGAATGAGCGAGTTCTCGGATGCGGAACGGAATGCGCTCTACCGCGCCATAGCCCTCCGGCGCGACGTCCGCGCGGAGTTCTTGCCGGACCCGGTCGGCGACGACGTGCTCCTGCGCGTTCTTTCGGCCGCGCATCAAGCACCCTCGGTCGGCTTGGCGCAGCCGTGGCGCTTTATCGTCGTGCGCGACTTCGCCAAACGGCGCGCCGTCAACGATGCTTTTCAACGCGCAAATGCGCTGGCCGCAGCCGGTTACGACGACGCGACTGCGAAAGAGTATCGTGCTTTGCGCCTCGCTGGAATTCTCGAAGCTCCCATAAACATCTGCGTAACCTGTGACGAGCTGCCGGCGCGCGGCCGAGGCCTCGGGCGACAGACGATGCCGGAGGCGCCGCGGTATTCGACGGTGTGCGCGATTCAAAATCTTTGGCTCGCGGCACGCGTCGAGGGCCTCGGTGTGGGTTGGGTTAGCATCCTCGATCCGGCGGAGTTGCGCGCATTGTTCGGCATTCCCGAAGCGGTGGCCGTTATTGCGTACCTCTGCCTAGGTCGAGTCTCCGAGTTCGCGGCGGTTGCAGACCTCGAGCGGGACCGTTGGGAAGCCCGCGTTGCCCTCGAGGACGTGATCGACTACGAACGCTATGGCGGCGCATGAGGACCGGGTGAAAGCGATCGAGCGACTGCGAGTGTGTATGGTTTGCGGCTACCGCCCTACACCAAGCGGCGGCGGCACGGAGAAGCACGTGTGCGAGCTAACGAATGGCCTGCTGGCGCGAGGGGTTCAGGTCGATATCGTTTGCGAGGATCGGTCGTTTCTGCCCGACAAGGCCAACCCTCTTGCAGATCACATCGTCGGAGTACCGCCCGACTCGCTTCACGAGCGCGGCGCGGTCGAACACTTCCAAGAAAAGTCGAGACGGTTTTGCGAGATGATCGACTCGGCGCGATACGATCTCGTCCACTTCCACGGGCAGTACGGCTTTCACACCGCTTTGCGCTGGACGCAGCTGGCGCGCCGCCCGCTGCTCGTGTCCACGTTCCATCTAACGGCGCTCGGTCCGGTCGAACGCTACCGGCAACTCGGTCTTCCCGAGCCGGAGGAGGCTCCGGTCGATCGGGCTGCGGCCCTCATGGAGGAGGCCACGGGCTACCTCTCCGATCGCTGCATCGCCGTCTCTCGCGGTGTTGCCCGCGAGATCACCGAACTTTACAGCGTGCCGTCGGCCCGCGTTGAGGTCATCTACAACTGGTACGACCCTAGCATTTTCCGCCCATTCGACCGCGACGTTGCCCGACGTCGGCTCCAGCTCGCGGCCGATGACCGCTATCTGCTCTACGTCGGGCATTTTAGGATGTCCCGTGGCAGGATCTTAGCGAAAGTTCTGCAGCTTCTTCCGCGTGACGTCACGCTGCTGGTCGTGCACCACGAAGAAGACGAGGCCATCGTTGCGGAGTTTGGCAGCCGGGTGCAGTTTACCGGCCATGTCCAGCCGCAAGCCATGGCGCTGTACTATTCGGCGGCCGATTTGCTCTGCTTTCCCACGCTTTACGGCGGCTTTGGTCTGGTTCTCGTGGAAGCAATGGCATGCGGCTGCCCACCGGTGGTCTTCGACTACCCGGCAATGAACGAGCTGGTCACCGAGGAGAGCGGCTATCTCGTAGCGGAGCCGACACCTGCGGCCTACGCAGCTACGATCGAACGGGCCCTAAGGGACGGCAGGAAGAAAGCTGCGGCGGCGAGAGCTCGAGCGCGAGCTTTCAATATGGAGACCCAAATCGACTCTGTGCTCGCCCTGTACCAGGAACTCCTGTGGCGCGGTTCGCGGAGCGTCTACAGTGCATAGTTGGGCGGTAGAACGCAGGTTGCGCTAAATCCAGTGCGGCAAGTGTTGCAGGGTATACTGGATGTCGCGGTTGCGGTCACGGATCTTCTTGGCGGGTACGCCTGCGACGAGCGTGTAGGGGTCGACGTTTCGATTGACCAGCGCGGCCGCAGCGACATACGCGCCCTCACCGATCGTTACGCCGGGGAGAATCGTCGTGCGCATGGCAATCCAGGCGTTGTCTTCGATAACGAGCTTGCCGAGAAGGCCTTCGGCCGTCGGCGAATCGACTAAATGATGACCCCCTATCGTGAGCACGTGCCCCGCGATGTTCACGTTACGTCCAATCGTGAGAGTCCCGCGGCCGTCCAATGTGGTAAACGGTCCAATGATACAGTTGGGCCCGACCGTTATGTTGCGCGCTTCGAGGACAAATGCATGCATCATGATGTTGGTCGTAGGATCGACCTTCATCCCCGCGTGGCGGTAGAGCGGCATGCGGATCTCGGGGAATGGAATCTTGTTGACAAACGTGTTCAGCAGGTAGTCGATGAACATCGGATCTTCAATAAGCGGCAGCTTAGCGGTCAACGTCCGTGCGGCTTCTTCGACGATATTCCGCCGCGCTAGGAGTGCACTCGCGCTTCCCAGAGCATCGCTCAAACCGGCAAGTACCTTGCGGGCACGATCTTGAGGGTCTTTCATGGCGTCCTCCTCGCGGCTGCTGGTGTTGCGGGCCTATCCTTACCCCAAAAGCATGTTTTCCATACGAAGACTTTCTCTTGCACGGCGCTGAGTTGTCCCGGTAACGTGTACCTGCTGCCCAACGCAGGCGGACCCACAACGCATCGATGAATTGCGAAAGTATTTACTCGCTGCCGCTCTTGGACCAAGAAGGTTGTCGACGTCCAGTGCAAAACGAGTCTAACCGCGACGGTGCGTTTCGCGACGCGGCTGCTCGCGGTCGTCGACGACGCGCGAGGAGGAGGACATAGTGTTCATCGCTCACAGCCGCCTGGCGACAGTGCGCCTAGCGCGCCGAACCCCGGGGACATACTCGCCGGTCGCAATGCTTTGCTTCGGGGCGTTGGGCGATGCCGCCCGTCACTAGCGATCGCAGCGCCGCCGCGCTGATCGCCCGGTTCTTGCGAGCGCGCGGCGTCGACCGCGTCTTTGCGCTATGCGGCGGACACATCATGCCGATTTGGATGCGGGTCGCAGACGAAGGCATCCGCATCATCGACGTCCGCGACGAACGCGCGGCCGTGTATATGGCGCACGCTCATGCGGAGCTGACCGGCAGCCTCGGGGTCGCTCTGATCACTGCGGGTCCGGGCGTGACTAACGCGATGACTGGGATCGCGAACGCGCACGTCGCGCGCTCGCCGATCCTAATTCTCTCCGGGTTACCGCCGCAGCCGCAAGAGAACCGCGGCGCGCTCCAGGACGTCGTACACACCGCTTTCGTCGCGCCGCTCACACGCTACGCGCGCACCGTGCGCGATCCGTCGCTAGTTCTGGCGGAACTCGCCGAAGCGGCCAATCGAGCCCAAGGCGCAGCCGGAGGCGAACCGGGGCCGGCGTACCTCGATTTTCCAGTCGACACGCAGCGCGCCGACGCGCCTGAGGCGCTGGTACTCCCGGAATTCTTCGCGAGCCCACCGCGCGTGGCGACGTTGCCCGATCCCGAACGCATCGCCGCTGCGGTCGAGTTATTGTGGTCGGCGCGCCGTCCGCTCGTGATCACCGGCCGCGGAGCGCGCGGTGCCGATCGTGTTCTCGTGCGGTTCCTTGACGCGCTCGGCGCGCTGCATCTCGACACCGGTGAAAGCCGCGGCCTCGTGCCCGATAACCATCCCTCGGTCGTGTCCGCCGTTCGCGGCGCCGTCATGGGCGACGCTGATTTGGTGCTCACCCTCGGTCGACGGCTCGATTTCCAACTCGCCTATGGGTCGCCCGCCGTATACGGGGCGGCGCGTTTCGTTCGCATCGCCGACGTCGCATCCGAGCTGCGCGACAACCGGCCCGGGGAGATCGGTATCTTCGGCAGTATCGCGCCCACGCTCGAGGCGCTGCTGCACGCTGCCGGCGATCGCGTGCCGGGGACCGACCGCGCGTGGGCTACGCGGCATCGCGCGGCCCACGAGGAGCGCGCAACGCGCTTCATCACGATGCTCCGCGAAGCCCCGGACGGTTCCGATGGCCGGATGCATCCGAATCGGTTGCTAGCCGCGCTCCGTGACGCCCTGCCGCCCGAATCGATCGCGGTGGTCGACGGCGGAGATTTCTTGAGCTTCGCGCGAGTCGCGATCGCAGCGCAGACGATGCTCGATCCCGGGTCCCTCGGCTGCATCGGCATTGGAACACCCTTCGGGATCGGCGCCGCCCTCGCGTGCCCCGACCGCCCGGTCGCGGTGCTGACCGGTGACGGCGCGTTCGGTTTCAACGCGATGGAGCTCGATACCGCGGTGCGGCATCGCGTGCCGATCCTGGTCGTCATCGCCAACAACGGCTCGTGGGCGATTGAGGTGCACGATCAACGCGAGACGCACGGCCGTGTGGTCGGAACCGAGTTGCGATTCTCGGATTATGCCGGCATGGCGCGCGCCCTGGGGATGCACGCGCAACGCGTCGAACGCGCAGCGGAACTCCCTGCCGCGATCGCCGATGCGCTCGCAAAGCGCCCGGCGTTGCTCGACGTCGTCGTCACACCGGAAGCCGTCTCGGCCGACGGTAAGAGCGGACTCGCATGGGTTCCCCATCTACAACCGCTAGAGGCCTGGGATGAAGCCGAACGCCGCTTCCGCGCCAGTGCTGGAGTGGTCGCAACCGCCGGAGTTTAGGTGTCTTATTAGTCCCTCTGCGCCCGCAAGAAAGGCCCTTAACCGTATGTCCAAAGCGGTTCAGCTCTCCGCGTACGGCGGAGTCGACCAACTCAGGATCGTCGACGTCCCTAAGCCGGAACCGGTGGTGGGTGAGGTCGTTGTACGCGTCGTTGCCGCAGGCACGAACCCAGGTGAGATTTCGATTCGAGAAGGGCTGCTCAAAGATATGTTTCCGATGGACTTCCCTTTCGGGCAAGGCACGGATTTCGCGGGGCATATCGATGCCGTTGGCGTGGGCGTCACGGAGTTTGCGCCTGGCGACGAGGTGCTCGGCTGGACGGAACGGCGCGCGGCGCAGGCTGAGTACGTCGCGAGCAGCCCATCGCGACTAACCTCGAAACCGGCAGCGCTCGATTGGTTCCGCGCCGGAAGCCTCTTCGTCGTCGCGACGACGGCGGTCGCCGCCGTCCGCGGGGTGTCGCTGAAGCCGGGCGACGTGGTGGCGGTCAGCGGCGCTGCAGGCGGCGTCGGGTCGCTTGCGGTCCAACTCGCGCGTCGCGCAGGCGCGCGCGTCATCGGTATCGCGAGCGACGTAAATGCACCGTTTTTGCGCTCCGTCGGCGTCGAACCAGTCGCGTACGGGGAGGGCCTCGCGGAACGATTGCGGGCGCTCGTCCCGAAAGGGCTCAGCGCCTTCATCGATCTCTTTGGCGGCGGTTACGTCGAGCTCGCGGTTCAGCTCGGCGTTCCGCGCGAGCGCATCAACACGGTGATCGATTTCGCGGCGGCTCAGAAGTACGGCGTCAAGACGGATGGGTCGTCCGCAGCAGCGTCGCGTGAGACTCTCGCGTCTGTCGCGAACCTCATTGCATGGGGCGAGATCGTCATGCCCTTGACGGCTATCTATCCCTTTGCTTCGCTTCGCGACGCCTATACCGAACTCGCGCGTCGCAAGGCCCGCGGCAAGATCGTGCTCGCTTTCGATGCGAGGATCACCGAGCCGCTTCGGGCGCCCAAACCGAAGGCCTAGGAAAGACTGACGGCGGGCGGCTCGTCCGCGACGGCAGGCCGACGCGCCGAAAGGCAATTGAAGGTAAGGATTATTGGGCAAGGCATAACGAAGACGAACGTTAACCTCCGAAATCTTCAAAAATTTCGGTGACTCGCCCTTTGTCGATCGTAAACTGGAGTGAAGTCGGCTCGCCTTCTCGCCTTCGTAAGTAGACGTAACGCTGGAGCCCGCATCCGTGGACGATCTTCGGCGCACCGAGTAAACCTACGACGGTAGCGGAGCTCGTACCGAGTTTGATTCCCGAAGCAGTGTGGAGATCGCGCAATTCGTGCCGGGGGACGCCGGGTGGTGGGGGGCCGCTCACTCGCAGCGTAAACGTCCCCTCAGAGTCTGTGTTGGGGTAGTGGAGCGCGAAGCGGCTCGCGGGATCGTAGAAGTACCCCCTAGTCCGTGCAGTGACGCGATCGAACAGTACACCGCCCGAATCGCGCTTGACTAAAGGCGCCGCGTCGGCCCAAAGCCGGTCGAATGCGGCGCATCTGCCGGCGCTGAACCAGCGAGCGACTGGATCGATGTTATTGGCTTGAACCGAAAACGGCGAACCTGCCACCGGCGTGAGCTCGCCGGTTGTGGGGTCGATACGATAGGCAGAGATCGTGGGCGCGGCGGCGCGGTCGCCGGGGTAGAACACATACGCGAACTTGCCGGTTGGATCGATGCTAACCCCGTCGGCGAAAGTGCCCGCGCGAAGAGCGAGCTTCCGACCCGGCACTGCTTTTAACACACCGGTAGCGGCGTCGATCGTGTAAGCGTAGAGGCGGCCGTCATCAAAGGCGTACGCAAACTTGCCGTTCGGATCGAGCGCAAATCCGCTTAGACTGAGCTCATTGAAGAGACCCAAGCGCACGTGCGCGGGGGGCGCTAGCCTGCCGGTTGTCGCGTCGATCGCGTAGACGTAGACGCAGCAGGCGTTCGTCACGTAAAGGAACTTGCCTTTTGGATCGACGCTCGCACTACTGAGCGCACCCGGATTGTTACTATTCTGGCCCGCTTCTAGCGGCCGGTCCGTAAGTTTGAGCGCGCCGCCCGGGTCGATCGCATAAGAGGCGACCGTATTACTGAAGGAATTGAGGACGTAAGCGAACCTGTCCCCGGGATCGAGTGCAATGGAAGTGGTTCCGAAGCCATCGGACGGGCCTCGGGCAAAAGGTGACCCCCGAAGATGCGCCAGAGCTCCGCTTGCTGCGTCGATCGAGAATGCAGAAACGCCCGCGTTGGATACGACATACGCGTACTTGCCTGCGGGGTCAACGGTGATGCTATTGGGGCCGAAAGCGCTGTAGTCCACCGTGAATGGGGAACCCACCACGGGCGTCAACGCGCCGGTGGTCGCGTTAACCTCGTAGGCGGAAACGCTATTGGAGCCTTTGTTGACCACATATGCAAAGCGTCCCTCAGCGAGCGTTTCGGCGCTTGGGTCTCGGCCCGCCGCAAACGGTGAACCCGCGGCTAATGTGAGGGCGCCGGTCGCCGCGTTGATTTTGTAAACGGAAACGCTATTCGAGCCACGGATGTCACCCACAACTGCGAAGTAGGGGACGATCAAGACGACAGGCGCGTTACGCGCAACAGCCGCGCCAACTCCGCTTCGTGAGCAGCCGCCCAATACGAACGCAAGCGCGCCCAGCGCTGCCGCGAGGCTTCTCATGAGCACATTCTCCTTAAGGCACAGCACTCTAATCCAAGCGCCCCGGAACGTCATGCACTCGAATCCGACGCGAGCCCCGCTGCATGTAGCCGGGTCGAGTTCAACGACGGCCGTTTCACCGTCGGCACCGACCTTCGCTCAGTCTGCCAGCACCTCGAAGACAGTCCCGTCATCGTTCGCACCACCGTCCCGCGTCGTGCCGTAGAGCTTGCGTTTAACGGCGACTAGGCCGGCCACCGGATTCGCACCGTCGCCGTAGGGGTAGGAGCCTTCGAAACTGTAAACCACGCCCTCGTCACCGGATGTGCTCACTTCGTAGACGGTCCCATCGCCGACTATACCGCCGCTTGTGCCACCGCCGCTTCCGCCGCCACCTGCTGTCGTGCCATAGAGCGTACCGTTCACGTCGACTAGACCCGCAGATGGGTACGCGCCGTCATCTCCGCCCGCGAAGCTATATAATACGCGATGCTTCCCGGAGGCGTCGACCACGAAGACGGTCCCCTCGTTGTTCATCCCGCCCTGGTACGTCGTGCTGTAGAACTTGTCGCCGACCGCGATCAAGGGTGCCATCGCGAGTGCGCCATCTTTGCCACCCTTGAACCGGTAGAGTACGTGCTCCTCGCCGGACGTATTCACTTTGAAAACCGCCGCGAGCGTGGTGCCGTAAAGCACCCCTTTGACGGCGATTAGATCCGCCATCGGGATCGCACTGTCGTTCCCGCCTTTGAAGCGGTAGAGAACGCGTTCCTTGCCGGAGGTAGTGACCTCGAATACGGTCCCGAGCCCTTTTACGCCGAGCGAACCGCCATACTGGCTTTCACCGCCGTAAGCGGTCGTGCCATAGAGCTTACCGTTCATGGCGATCAAGCCTGCAAACGGTTCCGCACCATCCCGGCCACCCTTGAAACTGTAAAGCACGCGTTCCGTACCGGACGGGCTCACTTCGAAAACGGTCCCGTTGCCATAAGGGTTTGAACTTTCGTCACCACCCTCGGAGGTGGTGCCGTATAGCGTCCCGTCGACGACAAGGAGCCCCGCCCGCGGATATGCGCCGTCCTCCCCGCCTTCGAAGCTGTAAAGGACGCGTTCTTTTCCTGAGGCGTCCACCTCAAAGACGATCCCGTCGTCGCTCGCGCCGCCCACGTTCGTCGTGCCATAGAGCAGGCCGTTCAAGGCGATCAGGCCCGCATAGGGTTTCGCACCGTCCCGGCCACCTTCGAAGCTGTAGAGCAACTGAGCAGTTCGATGGGGCGACAATCGCTCTTGCGCGCGGTGTACAAATCGCTGCGCTGCGGTCGAGGCGGATGCGACATCGTTCGATCGATAAGGCTGAAGCGGCACGGTGCCGACGGTCCCCTTTGAACAACCGGCAAGGACGACGCTGCAAAGAATGAGCTGCAAGATCCGCACGGCGTGGCTCAGAAAGCTCCGGCTTAGCTCGCGAGACATCACGGCGTCAACTCGAAAACGGCGCCGTTATTGGTCGCACCCCCGCCTAACGTTGTGCCGTAGAGCTTCTCGTTCATGACAATCAGGCGTGCCTGCGAACCTGCAACTTCCTGCACGAGCGCGTGTTGCTGCCCGGAGGTGCTAATCTCGAAGACGTCATTGCGCGTCGTGCCGTAAAGCTTGTCGTTCAGAGCCAGCAAACCCCCAATGGGCTGGTTGTCGACACCGCCTATAGGGAACGAGTAAAGCACACGTTCGTCGCCCGACCGGTTCACCTCATAAACGACCCCGGCGCCAACCGCGGGCTCGCCACAGCCTGACGGTGAACCTGTGCCGCCCTCTAACGTCGTACCGTAGAAGAAACCGTTCAGCGCAGTTACACCATCTTGCGGAATTGCACCGTCCGCCGGGCAGCCCGCAAAGCTGTGGAGCACGCGTTCTTCGCCGGACGCGGTCACCTCGAAGACGGTCCCAAGGTTGTGGCTTCCCCCTGAGGTCGTGCTGCCGTAAAGCTTGCCGGTTGCGGCGATCAGGCTCGCCATTGGGTGCGCGCCGTCTCCCGGCTGACCTCCGAAGCGATAGATCACGCGTTCGCTGCCGGAAGTGGTCACCTCGAAGACGGTGCCGTCGCCGTCGGTTGGAGCTCCCTTCACGCAGCAGCCGCCGCTTAGCGTGGTGCCATAAAGGATACCGTGCACGGCGACAAGTCCGCCGAAGGGATTCGAGCCGTCCTTTCCTCCTTTGAAGTGGTATAAGACTCGCTCTTTGCCGGACAAATTGAGTTCGAAGACCGTCCCGTTGCCGCAGAGCGGCCAAGAGCCTTCGAAACAGTCCTCCTGCGGTTCATCGAAGGTCGTGGTGCCATAAAGCCTCCCATTCATGACGGTCAGGGCTCCTACCGGACTCGCGCCGTCACGACCGCCTTTGAAGCTATAGAGAACGCTTTCATGGCCGGTCGCATCGATCTCGAAGACTGTCCCGTAGCCGTTGCGGCTCTGTGCGCCGTATTCGCCGCCTGCAGACGTCGTGCCGTAAAGGACGCCGTTCATGGCGACCAGGGCCGCCTCTGGCGTTGAGCCGTCCGGACTACCGTAGAAGCCGTACAGCAGCCGAAAGTGGTGATCCGCACGCGTTTGCCACGCCGATAAAGTCTCCGAACGCTGGACTGCCTTCAAGGATGTTGGACCGTCGTTCGATTCGTACGCCTGAAACGGTTGGGAGCCGGCCGCCCACCTCGAGCAACCAGCGAGGGCGATACCGCAGACGAACAAGTGGAAGATTCGCATGACGTTATCCAAAAACACCTTTACGAACGAGGTGCTGCGGCCCCGCTTTTCTGGTCACGGCGACAAACGGGAATCTCAGATGTTCCCGAAACGTCGAGCAACTTCGGGGTTGGATGGGGTTCACCACGCCGCGATACCGTGGGGTCGCGCGAATCCCTGGCGCCCGCTTGACAGCCAGCCACCTTCGCGCTAGTGTTAGTCATACGACTAAACCACTTGACTGAGAGGTTGATTATGGCGATCGATACTGCGCCGGCGCCGGTCCGGGCGCCCGAGCCGGAAAAACTCAATGCGTTCGTCGGCAAGATGCTCGGCGACTTGGGTGCCGTCGCGAGCGCGGCACTCGTGATCGTCGGGGACAAGCTCGGGCTCTATCGCGAGCTGCAACGCGGTGATGCCCTGACCTCGCAAGAGCTTGCGGCCCGAACGGGGACCGCCGAACGTTACGTTCGAGAGTGGCTCGCAAATCAAGCCGCGAGCGGCTATCTCGAGTACGACGCGGCGAGCGAGCGGTTCTCGCTGCCGCCGGAAGTCGGATTCATGCTCGCCGACGAGGCGAGCCCGCTCAACGTCACGGGACTCTTCCAATTGCTGCAGTCCATGATCGTCGATGAGCCGGCGATCACCGAGCGCTTCCGTACGGGCGATGGGTTCGGCTGGCACGAACACGATGCACGGCTGTTCGAGGGCTGCGAACGGTTCTTCCGGCCCGGTTACAACGCGAACCTGATCGACTCGTGGCTTCCGGCGCTGCGCGGCGTCGAGCAGAAGCTTCGCGCCGGCGCAACGGTGGCCGACGTCGGTTGCGGGCTCGGCGCATCGGCGATCCTCATGGCACAGGCGTATCCGAATTCGCACTTCTACGGCTTCGATTACCATCGCCATTCGATCGAAGTAGCCCGCGAACGCGCGCGCGCCGCGGGCGTCGGCGAACGAATCGTCTTCGAGGTCGGTACCGCCAAGGAACTTCCCGAGGCCGGCTACGATCTCGTGGCGTTCTTCGACTGCTTGCACGACATGGGCGATCCGGTCGGCGCCGCCGCGTCGGTCCGCAAAGCTCTGGCTGCGGACGGTACCTGGCTCGTCGTCGAGCCCTTCGCCCACGACAAGCTCGAGCAAAATCTGACGCCGGTCGGGCGCATCTACTACGCCTGCTCGACGATGTTGTGCACGCCTGCCTCGCTCTCCCAAGAGGTTGGCCTTGCCCTCGGGGCGCAAGCCGGTGAGGCGCGCATCGGGAACATCGTTCGAGAAGCCGGATTCACTCGCTTTCGCCGCGCGACGGAGACGCCGTTTAACATCGTGTACGAAGTCAAGCCTTGAATCGAGAGCGTGCCGGCATCTCGCCCTCGCGACAGCAAACGGAGCAGGCGTTCCTCGACGCGGCGGAACGCCTGCTCCTGCGCGAGGGATATGCGACGATCACGACGCGCAAGCTTGCGACCGAGGCCCACGCCAACCACGGTCTGGTGCACTATTACTTCGGCTCGATGGAGGAGCTCCTGCTGCGGGTGCTCGAGCGGTTTACCGATCGCATTCTGACGCGGCAACGCGCGATGTATGCCGACCCGGCGGTTCCCTTCATCGAGAAATGGCGAAAGGCGATGGATTACATCGACGCCGACCTCGCTTCGGGCTACCCCAAGATTTGGTACGAGCTGATGGCGATGGCTTGGAACAACCCTGATTTTCGCGAGCGACTCATGCGCGTCCACGAGCAGTGGGATGCGGTCTTGACGGACGCGGTGACCATAGCAATGCGGGAATACGGCGTCGATCGCAAGCGGTTCCCGCCGGAAGCCGTTGCGGTCTTGGTTCGAACGTTCAACGAGGGCATGCTCATGGAGCGGCTCATCGGCTACGACCGCGGCCACCGCGCGCTGCTAAAGATGATCGACGATCTCCTGCGGCGTTGGCAGAAGGAGAGCAAGCGATGAAAGCGCGCGAGCCGGACGTCGCGGGCGTCGTCGTGCGCGCCGGCGTGCACGTCGCGTATGAAGCGTACGGCAGCGGCGAACCCGCCATTCTGTTCATGCCGGCATGGTCGATCGTCCACTCGCGCATGTGGAAGCTGCAAATCCCGTACTTCGCGCGGCACGGCCGCGTCGTGACCTTTGACGGCCGCGGCAACGGGCGCTCCGACAAAAGGCCCTCACTCGACTTCTCCGACGAAGCTTTCGCCGCCGACGCGCTTGCCGTGCTGGATGCGACGGCGACGCAGCGCGCCACGGTCGTAGGCCTTTCCGCCGGCGCTCGCTGGGCCTTGCTGCTCGCCGCGCGCCATCCCGAACGGGTGGAGCGCCTCGTCTTCATAGGCCCGGCCGTTCCGCTCGGCCTGTCGGACCGGTACCGCATTGCCGCACTTGCAAAATTCGCCGAGCCCCGCGACGCGTACGCCGGTTGGGCGAAATACAATCGCAACTACTGGCGCGAGAACTTCCAGGACTTCGTGGAGTTCTTCTTCGCAGAAGCGTTGCCGGAACCGCACTCGACGAAACCCTTTGAGGACGCCGTCGGCTGGGGACTCGAAACGACGCCGGAAACGCTCGCAGCGACCGCGGTGGCACCCGGCCTCACTGAGGAACAAACGCGCGAACTCGCCGCGCTCGTGCGGTGTCCCGTGCTCGTCCTTCATGGGGACCTCGATCGGATCGTGCCGCCGGATCGTGGGCGCGCACTCGCGGACCTGACGCAGGGTGAGTTCCGGCTACTCGAGGGGAGCGGCCATCTGCCGCAAGCGAGGCTGCCCGTGACGATCAACCTCGCGATTCGGGACGCGATCGGCACGCCGCGCAAGGCCTCGCGGGCAAGGCGGCACAAGCGCGCGCTCTTCATCTCATCGCCGATCGGCCTCGGCCACGCGCAGCGCGACGCCGCGATCGCCGCCGAACTGCGAGCGCTCGTGCCGAATCTCGAGATCCAGTGGCTCGCGCAACATCCGGTCAGCGCCGTGCTTGCGGCCGGCGGCGAGTCGATTCATCCGGCGAGCGCCGCGCTTGCCAATGAATCGGCGCACATCGAAAGCGAGTGCAGTGAGCACGACTTGCACGCCTTCGAAGCGATCCGGCGCATGGATGAGATCCTCGTCAACAACTTCATGGTGTTGCACGACGCTGTTCGCCAAGACCATTACGATCTCGTCGTCGGCGACGAAGCCTGGGATGTCGATCATTTTCTGCACGAGAATCCGAATGAAAAGCGCACGGCCTTCGTCTGGATGACGGATTTCGTCGGCTGGCTGCCCATGCCGGACGGCACCGAAAGGGAAGCCCGCATCGCCGCCGATTACAACGCGGAGATGATCGAGCACATCGAGCGCTTTCCACAGGTGCGCGATCGCTCGATCTTCGTCGGCAATCCGGAGGACATCGTTCCCGGCCGCTTCGGGCCGGATTTACCGGTCATCCGCGAATGGACGCAGTCGCATTACGATTTCGGCGGCTACGTGACCGGCTTCGTCCCGCCGACCGAGCACGAACGCGAGCTCCTGCGCGCGGAACTCGGATACGGTCCGGATGAGGTGGTCTGCATCGCGACCGTGGGCGGTTCGGGCGTCGGCACCGCGCTGCTGCGCAAGGTCATGGCGGCGTATCCGCTACTCAAAGAGCAGATTCCGCGGTTACGGATGATCGCCGTCGCCGGCCCGCGCATCGACACCGGGCTGCTGGAGGCACCCGAGGGCGTCGAGGTGCGGGGCTTCGTGCCCGCGTTGCACCGCCACCTGAGCGCGTGCGACGTCGCGCTCGTCCAGGGTGGTCTGACCACGACGATGGAGCTGACGGCCGCGCGCCGTCCGTTCGTGTACTTTCCGCTGCAACATCACTTCGAGCAGAATTTCCACGTCCGCCATCGACTCGATCGCTACAACGCCGGCCGCTGCATGCAATTCGCCGACGCAACGCCGGGCGCCATTGCGCTCGCCGTCGCAAACGAACTGCAGCGTCCGACCGCCTATCGTCCCGTTCAGACGGACGGAGCGTCGCGCGCTGCGAAGCTGATCGCCGACGTGTTGTGACCCGTCTGTGCGCGCGTGGCGCACGAGAGGTTCAAAGGCCAAGCTTTCGCAAGGGCCTCGGCGTGACGGTACCCCGCGGGCGCCTGAGACACTCACCAAGCAGTTCGCCCCAATAGTAAGGGCATCGGATCTGGCAGACTGAGGCTCTATGTCACCAGCGTCACCCGCAAGAGGCTCTCAGCAATCCACCAGGAGGTTTAGCTCTCCAGCCTGACCTCGCATCTGTGTCGAGGGCGGTCGCTCAGTGGGCCTTGGGTGAGAAGAACTTGCACCAGCCGTTGGGTAGGATCGTTCCCTTCACGAGCTTGCAGGCTCCCGGCGACTTTGCCGGATTCGTCTTTGCCGGGATGTAAAGCGCGCAGGCCGAGCACTGCTTGCCCCCGACGGGGTGCGTCACATACGCTGCGGTCTTTTGGTCGGTCGTCGCGGCGGCGTCGGCGTCCGTATGCAGCGCGGCAAGGGCGCCGATCATGATTGGCGCCAGGGCAAGCTTTTGAATCATCCCGCCTCGTGAAATCGTCTTGTCGTCGTTCATGCGTCTCTCCCAAAAAGTGAAGTAGTGCAATCAGCAAGCCTACGGCTCAGGTCAGGTCGACTTCGGCGAAAGGCGGCCCAGTTCCAGCCACAAGTTCCGGAATTATCGCTCAAAAAAGCGCCTCCAAGCACGAATGGGCTCCGTCCATCGGAAAACCCAGCGCGCGATATGGAACCTGGCCCTCCGCCGCGCGCTTCGGGTAGCGACTTGATAGAATCCGGTCTCTAGAGAGCGGCTGGTGGCAGCGGAACTCTTGCCAAGCCGGCCAATTCTCGCTACGGCACCGCTAGCGCTGTCGGAACTGCTTCCAGTCGGTATACCTTTTCTGGTGCTTCCGCTCCAGGGGCATAAACCGTCACGGTGTTCGCTCCTTTCGGCGGCGCATTGGCTACATACAGGTTACCTGCAGTATCGAACGCCAACGCGACGGGAACGTGAATGCCGGTTTTAATCGTGCGCGTGGGCTCGGACGCGCCAGGCGCGTAAACGCTAACGCTCGACGGAACACTCCCTTGACCACGATTAGCAACGTATAATTCGCCACTGGAATCGAGAGCGATTGCCGACGCGTTTGACACCCCCGCCGTAATCGTCATCAACGGTGAATCGCCGTCGTGGCGGTAAACGAGTATGTCGGTACCACCTCCAAAGACGCCGTTGAGTACGTAGAACTGCTCATGCGTGCCGAACATGAGCGCCAGCGGAAAGCCGAGCCCCTTGTTGATCGTTCGATACGGCGCACGTGCTCCCGGCGCGTACACGCTGATATATCCTGGGAAAGTGTCGAAGTTCGGCTGGTAAAGGTCACCGGAGGCATCGAATGCCGGTCTACCTGGAAAGCTTGCGACGTCGGACAAACGACGAGCCGGAAGCGCCTGGCCAGGCGCGTACACCGCGACGGAGCCGGCTATTTCGCAGCACCCGTCAATGTAGTCACTGACGACATAAAGGTCACCGTCGGGCGAAAACGCCAAAGCGTAGGAGTCGCCCCTGTACCCCGTAAGGACTCGGATCAATCGACCGCTGTGGGCTGCATAGACGGTTACGTTACCGGCATTGGCTGTCACGGCGTTCGAGACATAGAGGTTGCCTGACGTGTCGACAGCCATTGCTACTGGATTTGCGATGCCGTCAGTGATCGGGCGCCCATCGAGCCGATAAACGAGCCCTTCTGTGGGCGAGCAGGACGACGATTCGGCGCACGATTCCGCGATAAAGACCTGATTTGCCGCCGGCGATAGGGTCTGCGGTAAAGCGATCATCGGCTCCGGCGCCGGTCGCTCGCTCTGTGACGCTGTGAGGGGCGCGCTCTGAGGCGCCATAAGCGGCGCCGTCGCCGGGGCGCTGCACGCGACCAGCGCGCAGAACATCAGGCATGCGCATGTGATCCTCATGACATGCTGCGGTTTGACAGAGCGTCGCGAACATCATGCCGGTAGGCGTGGCCGAATCAGCCCTGGTCGCGAGGCTCGTGTACCGAGTCTTTTACTTTCCATTTATCGCAAAGTGCTATGGTGGGCGCAGCTAAGCGAATGGCCGGGGCGCAGGTCGCCCGCACCGGCCCGCCCAGCACGCTCGGCGACCGTTCTAGCAGTTAACAGGAGATACGTCCACATGCTAAGCTCACGTCTGTTCAAGGCGGCGTCGTTCGTGTTACCGGCGATCGCCGCCATGGCTTTGTCGCCGGCCACGGCCGGCGGCCTCGCTCAGCACGCTCCGCTCGTTAGACAGCGAGCGCCAGGCGCACCGCAGGTTCTCAAGCCGCAGCTGACCGTGGCCGGCGGGGACTATTTGGTGACCTACTACAACTTGGCCGGCACAAACATCGGGACCAACTGCATCGTCTTTACGCTAGACTCGGGTGTCAACCTAGGCTCAAACGGCGGCTTCTGGTCTTCGCTCAACGGTACGGTCCCCGAAGATTACGAGGGGAACTGGATCGTGCAAAACGGTAACGAGCTGCGCTTCTACGGCGCCTCCATCAACAGCAGCAGCGAGCCCACCGGTTACATCACACACCAGGCGAAGCTCACGCCAAACGGAATCGTCACGTACGGCTTTGACGCCTTCAATCAGGACGTGACCCCGGTCACTGACGGTACGTTCACCATGGTGCCCGTAAGCAACTGCGCAAGCGTTAGGCAGACGCACGACCGGCTCGGCTTGGCGGCACCGGACGAGGTGCTGAAAACGCCGCCGTCGTTGGATGCCCAGTCCGAGGATTCGTCCGTTCGCCCGGACCTGACGATGGGCAACGCGCTCTATTCGGTCGACTCGTATCCGTTCAACGGCAGCCCCTCCGCCCACAACTGCCTCTATTTCAAGAAGGACGTCAACGTCGGACTCGGCAGCAAAGGCGGTAGATGGTACTCGACGCAGTTCTCGGACTTCCGTGGGCTGTGGGTCGTGCAAGGCCGACGCATCCGCTTCTACGGCGCGATCAAGTCGCACGGCGGGGTCGTCAGTTACTACACATATCAAGGCGCCTTTAGTAAGACCGGCATCGTTGGATACGGCTACGACGACTTCAATCCGAGCCTCGACAGCTACAGCGACGGGACGATCACCATCACCGCTGACCCGGGCTGCACGAACGGTTCCTAAACTCAACAACCGGCGCGCGTGCTCGCACCACGCTGAGATCCGCAAACCCCGCGCCGAGCCGGCGGCGCGTGGCGTAAAGGGCGGTGTGTGCTCTGATCCAAAGCGACAGCTTAAACGGCTTCGCATGCAAAGTCTACGATATCTATACCGAAAGAGTGCTGCAGCGAAATACCGGAACGAAGAGGGGTCTTTGGCTCCAGTTCCGGCGGGCAGTTGCGGACGAGGCCGGCCAATCGCGAGAGGTGTGCAGAAATCGCATGGTTGAGTCGTTTCCAAGAAGGCAGTCTACAAGTCGACGAAAGTGTACGACGCGGCGGTCGGGCGGCGCATCCACCATTTTCCGCCGATCGAGGAGTTGCCGGCAGGAAGCACGCGCTACTCCTCGCTGCCGGATGGTTCGCGTTCCTTGGGCGCAGAACATGGCGCCCGTGTCCGCGCCGACGCCGCCGTCGGAACACCCACCGCGACTCCCTGCCGTCGACGTCGCCTTCGTTGTCGCGGCGACGCAGGGAAACAATGCCGAGTTCGACGCAGCCAAACTCGCCTTGCGGCGCACATCACCTGACGGGGTGGCCGCTTATGCCCGTCAGATGTTGACCGATCTCGCAGCGCCCGACGTCCTTGCGCTGCAGTACCTCGCGCACGTTGAGCCCGTCGACTTCGATCAGAACTATGCGATGCTGCAGATCGGCGATCACCTCGCCGCGCAGACCGCTTACGCGGCGGAGGCTCGTGATGGGAGCGATGCGCAACTACGTGCTTTCGCGCAGAAATGGCTGCCGACGATCCAAGCCCACCTGCAACTCGCCGTCACCCTCGTCAAACACGTCGGCGGCGACACACCGTTCAAGCATTATTGAGGTAGGCGCGCTCGCGGACGACTCCACCACTTCATCTGTAGGCCCCGCGAGCGTCTTTTACCGTGAAGCCGGTACACGGCGACAACCGGCTCTTTTGTTGCTCCACGGCTTTGCACGTGGTAGAATGGCGTATTGAGGAGTGCTTTATGGACGAATCCGCTATTCGGATCTCGATGCTCGAGCAGCGCTGGGCGAAGCCCACGTCAGGTGACATCTACGAGGAAGACGTCGTTTGCGACTTCCCTCAATCGGGCGAACGAATACGCGGCCGCGCGAACCTGGTCGCTCAGCGATCCGCAGACCCAGATCATCCGGCCATATCTAAAATACGGCGGATAATGGGCAGCGGCACGGTTTGGGTAAGCGAGGTCGTTATCTTGTACGACGGAAAGCCGTGGTATACGGTAAACATCCACGAGTTTCGAGGAGACAAAGTAATCCACGAAACGCAGTATTTCGCGGAACCGTTTGCTCCGGCGGCGTGGCGTTCGCAATGGGCCGAGCGAATGGAGTCGGATTGATTCCGCTACCGGCCCCTGTCAGCAACGCCACTGTATTCTCGATCAGGCTGCGTCATTGTTCGCTCAGCCCATGATGTCGTGATTGTTCGCGGTCGCGGGTTTGGTGGTCTCAGTCTTCGACATCACGGTGAGTAACGGGTGAAAACAAAGTTAGTAGCACTTCCCGACGCGTGACATGCGAAGCAGCTGCTTTGTATAACATGGTCAGGCTTGCCGTTGGTAAATTGGAAAAAACCCCAGCCCCCGGTCGAGGCATATTTGTTTGAGTCCTTGATCATGAATTGAACGTTCGTCGGTGTCCCTGCCGCGAAAGATGTGGCGAGGAGTTTCTCAAGCCCAGCCGGACTCAAGTGTTCCGCCGACGGATCTGCGCGAAATGCGTCGTTGTTTACCTCGGATTGAACTTGTTTCCAAGCAAGGCGCGCAATCATTGCGCCGTCCGGGAACGGGACCTTCCCTTCACGGAAGGCGCTGACCGCGAGATCGTTGCCCAGTTTGGCGCGAATATCGCTGAATGGCGTTCCAAGGATGGCCACGGAAATCAGCTTCCAGTCGCGATATCCCGAAGGGGGTATTTTCAGATCGTTAGCTGACGTGGTTCCTTGCGGAGATGTCGTCGTCGCAATAACAGCGAGTCCGATAGGGTGGACGGATAGTCCGAGCGCCAGAGACACGGCTGTGGCGCCGACGATGAACCAGATTCTAAATTTAACGGTGTGCCTCGGTCGGCTGATCATTGTAACCTCGCACATTCCTCGGAGTGTTCTGCAACGCGGCCGTTTCACCGTCGCAGCTACATCCGCTCAGTCTGCCGTCACATCGATGACGGTCCCGTCATAGTTCGCACCGGCTTCCCGCGTGGTACCGTAGAGCTTGCGTTTAACGGCGGCGTTGCGACTTTCGCGCGGCTTGCTCCTCTAGGAATGCAGCCATGGTGTCTTTCGGTTCGCTGTCTCGAATGCGGCTGCAAAGCCTCGATTCCGGCTTCGACGGCATCTTTCAAGGTTAACTGTTCCCAAGAGCGGATGAGGGCCTTCTGAGATCGAACCGCGAGGGGCGGACAGTTCAAGATCTGGCCGACGATCGTCTCCACGACCGTGTCTAGCGCATCCTGAGTTGCGATGTGTTCAACAAGATTCCACGCGAGCGCTTGCTGAGCATTAATTCGCGCGCCTAACATCAGCATCTCCCGAGTCTTGCCCCAGCCAACGAGCATTGGTAGCAGCGCGGCCTCAATGACTGAGGGGATGCCCAGCTGCACTTCTGGCATGCCGAATACTGCCGTCGTTGACGCGACGCGCAGGTCGCATGATACTGCGATCTCAAGGCCTGCGCCAAGGGCAAACCCGTCAGTCCGCGCGATTGTGGGAATGGGGATGGAGCGGATTGCATCGCACGGAATGTGTCAACACGTTTGAGGCCAGGAACATCTCCAAATCTACGCCGCTTCTGGCCGGTTGATGTAGGTAGCCTGAGCGATCGTGGCTGGTTGCGGTTCGCCACGAACGAACCGTTCTGGATGAGCGGCCCACGCTGCATGAAGAACGTTCCGGCGGGACGCGATACGCCCCTCGACAAGGCCGTGGTGGACGTCGCTTGGCGTCAGCAGCGCGAGACCCGTGTGCCGATGCTGTTCGTTGTACCAGGGAAAGAACGCGCGACAGAAGTCGCGGCCCTGCTCGAGGTTGGCGAAGAAGGGCGGAAAGCCGGGCCCGTACTTGAGCGTTTTGAATTGCGACTCACTGAACGGGTTGTCGTTCGAGACGTGCGGCCGCGAGCGGCTCTTCGTGACTCCGAGATGGCCACTTGCAATATATCAGATTATCCTGATATGATCCGCCTATGGGAGTCGCAAGAATCCGGGCCAGAGAGGCTGTCAACCGCGGCTCGGACGATCCGTTGCTAGCGAAGTTCGCCCGGGGTCTAGGTGATCCAACGCGCCTGCGTATTCTTCGATTGTTGCTTGAGAAGCCCAGAGGTGTGAGCGAGATCATCGATCACTTGCGCATGTCCCAGAGCCGCGTCAGCAATCATCTCGCATGTCTCAAATGGTGCGGATACGTTACAACCGAGCGACACGGTCGGACCATCATCTACCACGTGATCGACGCGCGCGTGAGAGCGGTCATCGAGCTAATTCGGGATATCGTTGCGGATAATGCCGCGCATCTCGCGACTTGCGTGCGGATAGCCGAATGAAAGCCGGGAAACAGGTCGGCGCGATTGGCGCAGCTACCGTTGGAACCGGCGCCGCGCTCACGGCGGGGGTCGCAAGTGCCTGCTGCGTTGGGCCGGCCTTAGCCCCGATCTTCGTCGCGGTTCTCGGCGCCGGCGGCCTAGCCACCGTCTCGGGCCTTCGCCCGTTTACGCCGTGGTTGTTACTCGCTTCAGGCGTCACGCTCGCCTTTAGTTTCTGGCAAACGCATCTGAGGGCAGCGTGCACGCCTGATGGTTCTGCAATCGTGCTACCCTTGGGCTTGCGAATCGCGCGTTTCGTTACGTGGGCGGCCTCTGTTCTATGGCTCGCCTCGGCAATATACGCCGTCTACGGTTTTCTTGACGAATGAGGATACATGCAGCGTAGAATCTTCCTTGCTTTGGGTGCTGCGATGTTATTAGGTGAGTGCGCACACGAGGCATCTAACGCGCGAATCGCCGATATCGCCAAGGGCGGCGGACCGCTTCGCGCGGCATTCAACCGCGATGCGGACAAGGTTCGAATCGTGATGCTCGTCAGCCCGACTTGAGGGTTGTGTCTTCGGGGGTCTCTCGAAGTTCAACAAACAATCCTCGACCGCGAGCCAAGCGGCGACCTCGTGCCCTTCGTCGTTTGGGTTCCGCAACTCGGCGCGCATCGCGAGCATGTGCCCTCGGCCGCCAGATTGGTAACCGATCGCCGGGCCCAACAATATTGGGATGAAGCCGGCTGGCTAGGCGACGGCTATGGTCTCGTCCTACAAACGCCCGGCCCGGCGTGGGATGTCTACCTATTATATGGACGCGGGCGGCGCTGGGATGATGTGCTTCCGCCGAAGCCCGAATACTGGATGCATCAGCTTTCAGGCGTCACCGCGGCACCGCATCTTGATCCCGAAGTTCTTCGCCAGCAGGTCGAGCGGTTGCTGCATGCCTAATCGGCCGCAGATCGTGTCGGTCTACGCCAAAATGCGGTGCGCTGGCCTTTTCGGGCCAGACACGCCTGCACGTCCATCGGGCGCCGCACGCCGCGTTCGCACACGGTGTACGGACGCTCCGCGTCGCCAAGGAAAACGTCGTCGATCACGTCCCCGCTCCCAAGCGAGCCGATCGAGACATAGCTTCGCTCGATGAAGAACAGATACGAATGGTCAACGAAACCACCAGCAGCACCCGGCTCGGGCTCCCGGTGCTCCTTACGGCGCTAACTGGTCTTCGACGCGGCGAAGTGTTGGCACTTCGCGGGGCCAACGTTAACTTCGGCCGTCGTCGTGTCGCGATCACTGAAGCGGTTGAGCAAACGCGAACATACGGCGTACGATTTAAGTCCCCGAAGTCGAGGTCATCAAAGCGGGTTCTCCTTATCGCAGACCAGCTCATCGAAACGCTCCAACATCACAAGGCAAGGCAGGAGGTGGGTCGTAAGCAGCTTGGTGAAGCGTACTTCGACCACGGCTTGGTGTTCTGCAACGAAGACGGTACCCCGTGGGCGCCCGACACATTCACCAAGCAGTTCGCGACAATCATAAGGGCATCGGGTCTGGCGGACTTCCGATTCCATGACGTGCGCCACGCGTTCGCCAGCATCACTTTGAAGCAGGGCGTCTCGGTCAAGGAGGTCTCGGCTCTTCTCGGCCACAGCTCACCGATGCTGACGTTATCGACGTACGCGCGAACCATGGAAGGGCTCGGCCGACAAGCCGTCAACGGACTCGTCAAGTCGCTCCTTGTACCGAAAGGTACCGCGGCCCCTCGTTAGCAAATGTTAGCAACTCGGGTCTTGGAGCGGTATGCGACTTGCGCCCGATCTGCGGTAAACCCGCATGAATAGGCTACTTGCGGGACGTGGAGAGATGGCCGAGTGGTTGAAGGCGGCGGTCTTGAAAACCGCTGAACGTGATGAGCGTTCCGTGGGTTCGAATCCCACTCTCTCCTCAGATCGATGGAAAATGCCGGCCCTGCGTCCGAGGAGAGGGCCGACATCTCGAGCGTGAAAGCGATCTGCTGACGTGGCGCGAGCTTCGGAAAGCGTGACGAAGCGCGACAGGACGTCTGGCTTCGTTACGGCGAGAGTTCGTACACCGTCCCGCATTCACCCGGACCGCATGGGCCGGTCCCGCCCGTATAGGTCGTACCGAAGAGGTTACCGTTCATGAGGAGCACGCTGGCGTATGGGTGAGCGCCGTCGGCGTCGCCACCTTGGAAATGGTGGAGGATGCTCTCAGTGTATCCCGATCCCGACGGCGTCAACGCGAACACGGTGCCGCACCCGCGCGGTTTTCCGGCTCCGGGGCACGAAAAGCTCGTCCCGCCGAACGTGGTCGTTCCGTACAGTACTCCGTTTGCTCCGGCCGTGAGGCTGGTGGACGGGTCAGAACCGTCCCTCCGGTCGCCGCGGAAACGGTAAAGAATGCTTTCCAGATAGCTGGATCCCGACGGCGCGAGCTTGAAAACAGTGCCGCACCCGTAAGCATCGCCACACTTGCTTACGCCGCCCCCTACCGTCGTGCCGTAAAGCGCTCCGCTCGCATCCGCAATCAGACTCGCGGTCGGCAAATTGCCGTCGCTGCCGCCTTGGAAGCGGTAGAGAATGCTTTCGGTATAGCCCGAACCGGTAGGCGTCAGCTTGAAGACGACGCCGCACCCCTCGATATGCACGTCGCGACTGCCGGGGCACGCAGACGTGCTGCCTCCCCAGCCCGTCGTGCCGTAGAGCGCGCCGCCCGAGCCGGCGATAAGGCCGCCGATTGGATACGATCCATCAGTGCCGCCCGCAAATCGATACAAAATGCTTTCGGTGTAGCCCGAGGCCGATGGTGTCAACGCGAAAACCGTGCCGCACCCGTCCTGGCACGGCGTGTCGCCGCCTTCGTCCGTCACGCCGTAGAGTCTGCCGCCTGCGCCGGCAATGAGAGCGGCGAGCGGGGCCGCCCCGTCGCTTTTCCCATGAAAGCGATAGAGCACGCTTTCCGTATAGCCCGACGCCGTCGGCGTCAGCTTGTACACCGTCCCGCAGCCCACGACGGCGTGCACTCGCTTGCACTTGGAACCGCCGCCTTGGACCGTCGTTCCGTACAGCGCGCCGCTCGAGTCGGCAAGAAGGCCGGATTGTGGATCGTCACCGTCGTTGCCGGCCTGAAACGGGTAAATAACGCTTTCCGCGTAGCCCGAAGCCGTTGGCGTTAATTTGAAGACCGCTCCGCACCCGTCGTACCCGAGTACTGCAGTGTTACACGGACCGCCGCCACCCTCGACACTCGTGCCGTAAAGCGCGCCCGTCGCATCCGCGATAAGATTGCCAAACGGCTCGATCGCGTCACCGCCGGCCTGGAAGCTGTAGAGAACCGTCTCTGCCGGTTCGCTGCCGGAACCGTTCATCGGTCGCGGACGGGCGGTAGCAGCGTGGACGTGCACGAGCGGGGAAGGGGCGGCGAGCGCTGCGCCCCTGGCCATTTCGCCGCAGAGCAGCGCGCCGGCGCACGCAAGCGTGAGCACGCTGCAGGTCGCAAGCAGTGCGGTACTGGTTCGGATGGGAGGACGTCGTAGATGTTTCACGGGCGTGATGCTCCTTTGGCGTATCGGAACGGCTCGCGCCGCTCGCGTTCGATGCAAGGTTTAGCGATTCGCGCGGCGCTTATTTTCGTTTCGAGCGGGTCGCGGCGCTATCGGCGTGCGCATCGTAGCGCGCAATCGTCCCACAGGCGTCCCAAGCGGATGTCTTACGAGCGCGTCGGTGGGGCGCTATTGGTTTGTCTCGGTGGCGACCACCCACCGAAATTCCAGGAGCTGCCGGCGAGAGGCAGGCTAAAGAACGCAAGGGAAGAGTACGCGTCGTTCCAAACTGCGGCGTCAATTTTCGCCGCTGGAACGCACGGTCATCGCTACAAGTGCCCTTTATACGAACGACTCCCTTGTCGTCCCGTTTGGTAGCGGAACAGACCCGGCACTCCATCGAAGGCCGCCCCAATCGAGAGGATCGGGGCCGCCGACGTACGGCCAGCAGCGACCTGCCGACGAGGAAAGCAGGACTGTGCTCTTTGTGCATGATTGGCATCCTGTAAGTGAGCGATTGCCGCAGACTATCAGGCCGCCGTCCCACAAATGTCCCAGCGCTTCGAGGACTGCCGGCCGGACCGCGGAATTCGTCGCTACCGACATGACGGTCCGAGCGCAGCGCGCCCCTTACGGTCGCCTCGAGATCGGGCTGCTCGGGCGGATGCGGCTTAGCGGTACCCTGGCAGAGTCTGCGTGATCCTTCCGTCGCTGCGAGGCTTCCGGTTCGCATGGCTGCCGAGCGACCTGCTCGCCGGCGCAGTGCTGGCAGCGATCGCCATCCCGGAGCAGCTCGCGACGGCGCAGCTCGCCAGCATGCCCGCGCAGACGGGGCTGTACGCATTCGCGGCCGGGTCCCTGGCGTTCGCCATCTTCGGTTCGAATCGGTACCTCTCGGTCGGCGCCGATTCCACGATTGCACCGATCTTTGCCGTCACCATCGCTGCGCTCGCGGCCGCGAGCTCGGCCTCGTATGCGGTGCTCGTGGGCTTCGCGACGCTGCTTACCGGTCTCGCGCTCGTGCTCGCCGGCGCGTTGCGGCTCGGCTGGCTCGCCGACCTCCTGTCGATCCCGGTGACGACGGGGTTCTTAGCCGGGATCGCCGTGCACATCATTGTTGGCCAGCTCCCGGTTGTTCTAGGCGTGCCTGGCGGCTCTGGTTCGTTGCTACTCCATCTCGTTGCGCTCGTGCGCAACCTCCCGCACGTGAACGCGATGACACTGGCCATCGGAGCGGGCGTGTTCGGGCTGACGCTCGCAACAGAACGTATCAGCCCGCGCCTTCCCGGGGCGCTCCTCGGCCTCATCGGCGCCGGCGTTGCCGCCGCGGCGTTGCATTTGGGCGAGCGCGGTGTCGCGTTTCTCAGCGCGCCGTCGTCTGCGCTGCCGCGCGTACGTATCGCGTTCGTCAGCGTCCATGACGCGCTATCGCTCGTTCCCGTCGCGCTCATCGTTGCGCTCGTCTGCCTGATCCAAACCGCCCTGGTTCTGCGCTCCTTTCCTTCGAATCCGGACGCACCGGAGGAACCCAGCCACGACTTCGCAGCGGTCGGCATCGGGTCGATCGCCTCGGCAATGCTCGGCTCGTTTGCGGTGAACGCGAGTCCACCGCGCACCGCAATCGTGGCCTCGTCGGGCGGCCGCTCGCAGGTCAGCAGTATCGTCGCCGTTGCGCTCGTCGGTCTGCTCGTCGTCTTTGGAGCGCGGCTAGCAGCGTATCTGCCGCTCGCGGCGCTCGGCGGCGTGCTGATCTTCATCGGCACGCGTATTTTCCGCTACGCCGATATGGTGCGCATCGCGCGCCTCGGCGGAGGTGAGATCTGGCTCGTTGCGGCCGGAGCATTTCTGGTCATCGTTCTCCCGATCCAGACGGGGATGCTGCTCGGGATCGTTCTTTCGCTCGTTCATGGCATCTACGTCGTCGCTCGCCCGCCGAGCACCGAGTTGGTCCACGTGCCAGGCACGACGATATGGTGGCCGCCGGATGACAATACCCCGGGCGAACGGGTCCGCGGCGTGCTCGTTTTCGCGCCGGCCGCGCCAATTACGTTCACCAATGGGCATTACATCGTCGAACGCCTCGCCGCGCTCGCCGCGTGTGCCCCGCAGCCGGTGAGGCTGGTGGTGCTGGAGTGCAGCGGTGTAATGGACATTGACTACACGGGTGCGCGCCTCGTCTGCGCGGCGATTGCGGGCCTCCGCGCGCGCGGCATCACGGTCGCGATCGCGCGAATGGCCGTCGAGCGCGCGCGAAACGCGGCGAGGCGAACCGGACTGCTCGCGGCGCTAGGTCCGCAACGGGTGTTCAAGTCGGTGCAAGAAGCAATTGACGCCTTCGACCCACATATCGACCGGCGCGCAAACGACGACTGAAACGTTCACCTCGACGGAAGGAGTGGAAAGCCTGAAGAGTTAGCCGTCGTCGGCGACTTTGAGGACGAGCTTGCCGAAGTTTTCGCCCTTGAAGAGCATCAGCAGACGCTCCGGAAAGGTCTCCAGGTCGTCGACGATATCCTCGCGCGACACGAGCTTGCCTTCGGCGATCCAGCGCGCCATCTCGCGAACGGCTTCGGAATATCGGGCCGCGTAGTCGAACACGACGAAGCCCTCCATGCGCGCGCGATTGACCAAGAGCGAGAGGTAGTTGCTGGGGCCCTTGACCGGCGTCGTGTTGTTGTATTGCGAGATCGCACCGCAAACGACGACGCGCCCGTGCAGTGCAAGCCGCGCGAGACAGGCGTCGAGAATGTCGCCGCCGACGTTGTCGAAGTAGACGTCGATGCCCTTGGGGCAGTGCATGCGCAGACCCTGCGGTACCTCTTGCGTCTTGTAGTCGATCGCAGCGTCGAAGTGAAGCCGGTTCACGAGGTAGCGGGATTTGTCTTCGCCGCCGGCGATGCCGACGACGCGGCAGCCCTTGATTTTCGCGATTTGACCGACGAGCGCGCCGACCGCTCCGGCGGCTCCCGATACGACGACCGTCTCGCCTTCTTTCGGTTTTCCAACTTCCAGCAGCGCGAAATAGGCGGTCATGCCCGGCATGCCGAGCGCGCTCAAGTAGACCGGAAGCGGCGCAGCCGTCGCATCGACTTTAGTCAGCGCTTTGCCCGGCAGCCGCGCGTACTCTTGCACGCCGAAACCTCCCACAACGTAGTCACCGACGGCGAAAGCCGAATCGCCGCTGGCAACGACGCGTCCCACGCCGCCCGCGCGCATGACCTCACCGATGCCGACCGGCGGTATGTACGATTTGCCCTCGTTCATCCAGCCGCGCATCGCGGGATCGAGCGACAGGTACAGCACCTTGACGACGACCTCGCCTTCGTCGGGTTCGGGCACGGTTTCGGTCGTGTATTCCCAGTTACTGCGCACCGGCAGGCCGACGGGGCGGGCGGCAAGTCTGACTTGGCGGTTCTGCGTGGCGACCATCATCGCTCCTCTCGCGCGTAAGGGTGAACGAGTTTAAGCTAGGAGTCACTTTGCCCTCCGTCGCGCCATGCTGAAACGAAGGCGAGCCGGCACAGGCCGCGCGGGGCATCGGCACTAATGCTCCAAAGGTGCGCGGGCGCAAAGAACTGATCGAAGAACTGCGTTCGTACCGGCCGTTCGACGAACGCGAGCGAACGATGGTCGGGCGCCTCGACACGTTCCTGCGCTCGCACGCCGACTGTTTCGAGCGACGTCTTGCGGTCGGGCACGTGACCGGCTCCGCTTGGGTGGTGGATCGCTCGCTGCGCACCGTCTTGCTGACCCACCACCGCAAGCTCGGCAAGTGGCTGCAGCTCGGCGGTCACGCTGACGGTGATCCCGACATACGGAGCGTCGCCTTACGCGAAGCGGTCGAAGAATCGGGTCTCGCGGGAATCGTGCTCGCCCAGCATGCGATCTACGACGTCGACGTGCACAAGATCCCGGCGCGTTCCGGTGAGCCCGCTCACCTTCACTACGACGTGCGCTTTGCATTCTTTGCAGACGCTCTTCGGGTGCCTCGTGCGAGCGCGGAGTCGCACGAAGTCGCATGGGTGCCGCTCGAGAAGGTCGAGCACTTGTCGATCGATGACTCGGTGCGCCGGCTCGTGGCGAAAACCGGCGCACTGGCCACGCGAGTTGATCCGTGAATCTCTCAGGCCATGGCCCGTGGAGCTTGCCATTGCGCGACTTAATCTAGGGTTGATATCCGGCGCCGCCAGCATAAGCCTGCCTTAATTCTGGCGCGTTAGCCTCGTCCCAAGCAGCGCATCATGCGCTCGCGTCATCGAAGGGAGAAACGCATGTTTGGTTCTTTGCGCTTCCGCCTTTTACCGGCCGCGTCCGGTTCGGTTTTCATGACGGCGATCGTCGTGAGTGCGGCCGCGGCCGCGGTGCACTCGGACGCCCTGGTCGGTGGTTCTCCGACCAACGCGTTCCTGCCCACGGGCCAATACATTACGGCGCTTGCAGCGCCGGGGTCGTCGTACCAGCGCATTCGCACCGGGTTGCGCCCCGATTTCAACGCCGATGCAAACGGCGCCGTCACTTCGGCGCTAAGCCCGGACGGCAACACCTTGCTCGTCCTGACGAGCGGCTACAACTGTTGCTTTTATACCGTGAAAGGGCGTTCGATCGAGACGCCCTATATCGACCCCAACACGGGCTCGCCCTCGAGCAGGAAGACGAATAACTTCCAGTGGGTTTTCGTTTACGACGTCAGCAAAGGCACGCCCATCAAAACGCAGCAGATACAGGTTCCCAACGCTTATAACGGCCTCGCTTGGGATCCGAGCGGAACGCGTTTCTACTTCTCCGGCGGGCAAGACGATCGTATCTACATTTACACGCTCGGTTCGGGCTCGCAGGGGTGGCTGCCGGATGCTCCATTCCCAATTCTCCGGCATAACTCGCACGACGAACGGCCACGACCGACCTACGACGGCGGCATCTTGAAGTTCACGGAGGATGGCGCGACCTTCGACTCGCTAGGGGCCGGCTTCGGCGCAATGACCGCGGGAGTCGCGATCGGTGACGACCGCAAGCAGCTTTTCGCGGCCAACCTACAGACCGATTCGCTTTCCATCGTCGAGACGGCAACGCGACGTGCGCACGACGTGCGCTTGTATACTCCCGGCGCGACGTCGCCGGCAGTGGGCGAATTTCCTTATTGGGTGACCCCCTACAGCCGGACGCCGGCCGGCAGGACCGAGAAAGTCTACGTTACGAGCCTGCGCGACGGCCAGGTGCTGGCGGTTCGTCTCAACGGAACCTTCTCGGTCATCCGGGTCGGCGGGGAGCCCGGCCGAATGCTCTTGTCGAGCAACAAGTCGCGGCTCTACGTCGTCAACCCCGACCTCGACGAGATCGAGGTCATCGATACTGCCCGGGACCAGGTCATCTCACGCATCTCAGTAGCGCGCCCGCACTACAAATACCGCGGGTCGATGCCGAACTCGCTGGGGCTTTCACCCGACGGCCGGACGCTGTTCACGACCCTTGCCGGAGAGAACGCGATCGGAGTGATCGACCTGGCCGCGAAGAGCATTGTGGGACGCATTCCGACTGCCTGGTATCCGAGTTCGGTCTCGGTCAGCGCCGACGGTACGCGGCTCTACGTCCTGACGACCAAGTCGGAGTCCGGCCCGAATCCGACCTACGATCCGAAAATTCCCAACCCGGCCTTCCTCGACCCCTATGTCTACAATCTCGAGAAGGCGGGTCTCGAGACGATTCCGATTCCCGATTCCTCGACGCTTGCGTACTTGTCGGCGCTTGTCGATGCGAACAACGGTTTCTCGAATTCGCATGGGACCGATCCTTTGATGGCGTTCCTTCAGACGAAGATCAAGCACATCATCTACATCCAGAAAGAAAACCGTACCTACGATCAAATCCTCGGCGACCTCCCGGTCGGCAATGGCGATCCGCGTCTTACCGAGTACCCTCAACCGATCACGCCGAACTTCCATGCGATGGCGATGCGCTTCGAGGACCTCGACAACTGGTATATGTCGAGCGACGTCAGCGGGGACGGCTGGAATTGGGCCGAGCAAGGTCACGCCAACGACTACACCAACAAGTCCGTTCCCGTGTCGTACGCCGGCGGCGGATTCGATTTCGAATGGAACGGCACGGTTCGAAACATCAACCTAGCCTTGCCGATTTTCAATTCCAACCCCGATCTCACGGATATCCGGCTGACCTCGCTCATCGATTCTTCGGGTAATTCGACGATCGAGCCCGGTCCCAAGGACATCGCGGCGACCGAAGGCGCCGACGACGAGCGGCCCAAACAAACCGGCGGTTACATTTGGGACTCGGTGCTGCGGGCCGGCCTTTCCTATCGGCACTACGGGCTCTACGTCGATGAGACGTTTTACTCGGAGGGGCCCGGCGGGCCGTTCGAAATCCCGATTACGCGCCATCCGTTCGAACAGAAAATCATTCAGGCTGCACCCCTGCGACCGGCGATCGTTCCATACACCGACGTCTACTATCGCGGCTGGGATCTCAACGTTCCCGACGAGTACCGCTACGAGGAATGGAAACGCGAATTCGACTTGTACGTCAAGAACAAGAACTTCCCGGCTTTTGAAAACGTCGTCCTCATGATGGACCACACGGGCGATTTCAGCACCAACGTGCAAGGTCTCGCCAACCCGGACACCCAGCAGGCCAGCAACGACCACTCCGTCGGCGAGCTGGTCGACGCGGTCTCGCACTCGCCGTATTGGTCGAGCACCGCGATCTTCGTGCTCGAGGACGATTCGCAGGACGGTCCCGATCATGTCGATACGCATCGCTCGGTCGCCTGGGTCATCTCGCCTTGGGTAAAAGCCGGCGCGGTGGTGAACACGTTTTACACCGACGGCAACATGCTAGCGACCATGGAAGACATTCTGGGCATCAACCACCTCGGTATGAACGACGCCAACGCGGCCCCGATGGACGACGTCTTCACAACCCGGCCTGACATGCAGCCATACGACGTCATCATTCCGGGCGTGCTGTGCGAGCCGCCGGTCCACCCTTCGCTCGTGCACGACTGCAACCAACCCAAGGCGCGCAGAAGCCGAGCGCTGCCCTCGCTCCACACGCCTCAGTGGTGGAGCCAGCAAACAAAAGGGATGGTCTTCGACGGCCCGGACCTCAACGACGCGGCCGCGTTCAACCGGCTCACCTGGAGAGGGATCGTCGGCGACAAGCCCTATCCGGCGCTGCCGACCGGCGAAAACCTCGCGGTCGATCGCGCTCGCGTGCTCGCCGTCGACAAAGTTCCCCGCTAAAACAGCCTAGCGCACCGCGATAGGTGCGCGCGAGAGCGAAACGAAGCGTTGCGGCGATGCGCAGCCCACGACTCCTTGTCGCTCTCGTTGTTTTAGCGCTCGTCGGCTTCGCGCTTCGTGCCGGATTCGCCCAGCCCGTCGATCCGTCGCTCTTGACAAACCTCAAGTGGCGCACGATCGGGCCGTTTCGTGGGGGCCGGGCGGTCGCGGTGAGCGGCGTGCCTGGCGATGCGCGCACGTACTACTTCGGCGCCGTCGGCGGCGGCGTGTGGAAGACCGAAAACGCGGGCACGACCTGGAAGCCGATCATGGATTCGCAGCCGGTTTCCTCGATCGGCGCGATCGCGGTCGCTCCAAGCGATCCGTCGACCGTCTATGCGGGCAGCGGCGAGGCCGACATGCGCTCCGACATTATCGGAGGCAACGGCATGTACGTGAGCCGTGACGCAGGTGAAACCTGGGCGCACATTGGGCTCGACGACTCGCGACAGATCGGACGGATCTTGGTGGATCCGCGCGATCCAAAAACGCTGCTCGTAGCGGCGCTCGGGCATGCGTATGGTCCGAACGATATGCGCGGCGTCTATCGGTCCGGCGACGCCGGCGCGACGTGGACGCGCGTGCTTTTCCTCGACCGCGACAGTGGTGCGATCGACCTCGCCGCCGATCCGGCAATGCATGTCGTGTTTGCCTCTCTCTGGCAGACGCGGCGCCCGCCGTGGAGCGTCTATCCTCCCTCAAACGGACCGGGCACCGGCCTGTACGTTTCCGGCGACGGCGGCGTTACGTGGCGTCCGGTGCGCGGCGGGGGCTTCCCGGCCGACGGGCTCGGAAAGATCGGCCTCGCAGTGGCGCCGAGCAATCCGCAACGCGTGTATGCGATCGTCGACGCAAAGGCCGGTGGGCTCTACCGCAGCGACGACGGCGGAGCGACATGGCGTTTGACGGATGGCGATCGGCGGCTCTGGAAACGCGGTTGGTATTTCTGTCACGTCGCCGTCGATCCGAAGGACCCGGACCTCGTGTACGTCTCCGACACGTCGTTCTATCGCTCAACCAATGGTGGAATGAGCTTCAGCGCGATCAAGGGGTCGCCGGACGGCGACGACTTCCATCAATTGTGGATCGATCCGGGCGACGGCACCCGCATGGTACTGGGCAGCGACCAGGGGGCGAGCGTCAGCCTCGACGCGGCGCGAACGTGGAGTTCCTGGTTCAACCAGCCGACGGGTCAAATCTACCGCCTCGCAACCGACGATGCGTTTCCGTATCACATCTACGGCAGCCAGCAGGATAGCGGGGCGTTGATGATTCTCTCGCGCAGCGATCACAGCGGCATCGAGGAACGAGACTGGCGCCCAATTACCGCAGGCGACGAGAACGGAGCGCTTGCGCCCGATCCGGGCGACGAAAACACGGTGTTCGGCAGCTTCGTCCAGCGTGAGGATCTTCACGACAATCAGACGCGCTCCGTATCGCCGACGACCGGCGTGCCCGGCCTGTGGCGCGCGGAGTGGACCATGCCGCTCGTCTTCGGCACGGATCGAGCGCTGTACGCGGCGCGACAGTCGATCTTTCGCTCGCGCGACGGCGGCGAACGCTGGACGCGCATCAGCGGCGACTTGACGCGGCGCCACGCCGGCGTGCCGGCGACGCTCGATGCGGCGACCGCGGCCGATGCCGGCGGTCCCGAGCCGCGCGGGGTCGTCTACGCCATCGCCCCGTCGCCCCTTCGCGCGGATACGGTTTGGGCCGGCACGGACGACGGCCTCGTCTACGTCACGCGCGACGGCGCGCGCACGTGGCATGATGTGACGCCACCTGCGCTCGGAGCGTGGAGCCACGTCGATCAGATCGAGGCATCGCATTTCGACCCAGGCGTCGCCTACCTCGCCGTCGACCGTCACCGGCTCGACGACAACCGGCCCTACATTTACCTCACCCGCGACGGCGCGCGGTCGTGGCAGGCTGCAAATGCCGGCATCCCGGACGGAAGTTTCGTGTATGTTGTGCGCGAGGACCCGGCGCGCCGTGGCCTGCTCTACGCGGGGACGGAGACCGGCGTGTTCGTCTCGCTCGATGACGGTGCGTCGTGGCAGTCGCTGCAGCGCAACATGCCCAGCGTATCGGTGCACGACCTGGCGGTGCACGACGGCGACCTGATCGCGGCGACGCACGGCCGCGCCTTCTGGGTGCTCGACGACGTGACGCCGCTGCGCCAGCTCGCGGCCGATCGAGCGGCTGGTGCGCGGCTGTTCGCGCCGCGACGCGCCGTACGAACCCGCGCGCCGAGCGATGAAGCCGAGGCGTCACCGCCCGAGACGCCGCTTGGCGAGAACCCGCCGAACGGTGCGTTCATCGACTACCTGCTTCCGCGCGATGTCATGGAACCCGTTACGCTGTCGATCGCGGACGCGCGCGGAGCGATCGTACGCCGCTGGTCGAGCAGCGACGTTCCACCCGTCGTCGATACGAACGCCGTCGACTTTCCGGCGTACTTGATCGTGCCACCCCAAGTGCTTCCGGCGTCGCCCGGCGTGCATCGCTTCGTTTGGGACTTTCACGCATTACGCAGTGACGGGCCGCTGGCGCCGCCCGGAACGTATGCCGTGCGCCTCGGCGTAAACGGCAGAACCCTGAGCGAACCGCTGTCGCTCGTTCGCGATCCGCGAGTCCACGCGAGCGACGGCGATTTGGTGGCGCAGTGGACGTTGGCGAGCGCCGTCGACGTGCTGCAAGGGCGGCTGCGCGCGGCGACGGCCGCGGCCGAGGCTGTTCACCGCAAGCCGAACGCCGAACTGCACGAGGAGGCCCGGTTGTTGGCCGAACTCGAAGCCGCGGTCGAGAGCGCTGACACGGCACCGTCGCCGTACGAAGTTGAGACCTGGCAGTCGCTGCAGGCGCAGACGATGCGCAGCATGGCCGCCGCCGCGGACGCACCGGCGCGCTAAGGGAGCTTACCGCGCTAAGCCGCTCGCATCGATGCGATCGAAGCCGGTATAGGGCACGAGCGCTCGCGGCATCGCAAGGCTGCCATCAGGTTGTTGGTAGTTTTCGATGATGGCCGCGAGTGTTCGGCCGACGGCAAGGCCCGAGCCGTTGAGGGTGTGTACGAGCTCCGGGCGAGCCCCGGGTTCGCGGCGGAAGCGAATCTGACAGCGCCGCGCTTGGAAATCGGTGCAGTTCGAGCACGAGCTGATCTCGCGATAGCGATTTTGGCTGGGAAACCAAACTTCGAGGTCGTAGGTCTTGGCCGCGTTGAAGCCGACGTCGGCGCTGCACAGCTCCATAACGCGATACGGCAGCTCGAGCTCTTGGAGAAGCGCTTCCGCGTCCGCGGTGAGCACTTCGAGCGCTTCCGAAGAAGCTCCAGGCTCGGTCAGCCACACGAGTTCGACCTTTTCGAACTGGTGCTGGCGGATGAGACCGCGCGTATCCTTACCGGCCGCGCCCGCTTCTTTGCGGAAGCACGGCGAATAGGCCGTGTAGCGCAACGGAAGCGTCCCCGGCTCTAAGATCTCGTCGCGATGCAAGGCGGTGAGCGGCACTTCCGCCGTCGGAATCAAGAACAAGTCGGCGTCTTGGTCCAGGAACATCGCGTCGGAGAATTTGGTGAGCTGCCCAGTCGCCCACATCGTCGCTCGCGTGACCAGGTAGGGCGGCGCGACCTCGACATAATTGCGGCCGCGCGCGCGCGAGAGAAAGAAGTCCGCCAGAGCGCGAGAGAGGCGCGCGGCCGGTCCGCGCATCACGGAAAAGCGGCTGCCCGAGAGTTTGGCCGCCGCCGCGAAATCCAGAATCCGCAGACGCTCGCCGATTTCCCAATGCGGCTTGGGTTCGAAGCCGAGCGCGGGTGGAGGTCCGGAATCGCGCAAGACCACGTTGTCGTCCTCGCCGCTTCCGTCAGGCACCGAATCGTCGAGCAGATTGGGCTGATCGGAAAGAATCAGTTCGATCGCGCGGTCGAGCTCGGGAATGATGGCGGTCGCTTGCGCGACCGCTGCGTCGAGTTGCGCGATCTCCGGCCGGAGGCGCTGCGCCTCGAGCGCGCGGTCGTGCGCCTTCGCGATGCGCGCGGTCAACGCGTTCTTTTCGGCTTTGAGCCGCTCGGCAGCCGTCAGAGCGCCGCGCCGTTGCTCGTCCAGCGCCAGGGCCTCGTCGACGAACGCGGTGTCACCCGCGCGTCGCGCGGCGGCGCGTCGCACGCGCTCCGGGTCGCGCCGAATCAGCGTTAAGTCGAGCATACGCTCCTA
>Ga0302324_100000291_pt1 | contig 135067 bp, 115 predicted proteins | sample Palsa_T0_1_FD_201949 | JGI IMG/M metagenome (GOLD analysis project Ga0302324, IMG submission 201949) | Peat permafrost microbial communities from Stordalen Mire near Abisko, Sweden - Palsa_T0_1 | ecosystem: Environmental > Terrestrial > Soil > Palsa > Peat permafrost | place: Sweden: Abisko... | reverse complement strand
TTCATGCCGGTCACGCCGGCCACTCCCATCCTACCTTGCGGCCGCAGGTACTCGCCTGGGCCATGATGGCCACCCTGGGCTTAGTTGCAGCCGAAGTTGTTGGGGGATGGCTGGGGCACTCGGTCGCCCTACTGAACGATGCGGTGCACAATCTTTCCGACGTTCCCGCTCTGGGTATCTCCTGGCTGGCCATGCGCTGGGCCGAGCGCCCTGCGGACAGCGAAAAGACCTACGGCTACCATCGCGCCGGAACCTTGGCCGCTTTCACCAACGCATTCACCCTGGTTCTGCTTTCTCTGTGGCTGGGCTACGAAGCTCTGGAGCGCCTGCGCTCCCCCGTCGACGTGGTCGAAAGCTGGATGATCTGGACCTCCATCGCGGCCCTCGCGGTGAACGGTGGCATCACCCTCGCGCTGGTGCGTGGCCGCGGGGACCTGAATCTTCGCAGCATACTCGTCCACAATTTTGGCGACGCGCTCTCCAATATCGCCATCATTATCGGTGCCGTGCTCATCCACATGACCGGGCTTCGCTGGATCGATCCTCTGCTTGGTCTCGCCATCGGTCTGCTGGTGCTATGGTCCAGCATCGGCATACTGCGGGAGTCATCACACGTGTTGCTGGAAGGCCGCCCACGGGAAATGAAAGTGGAGGAAGTAGCCCGGGCCATTCTCACCGTCACCGGCGTGCAGGAAGTGCACGACATTCATATCTGGTCGCTCGGCGGAGGCCACAATGCGCTTAGTCTCCATGCTCGCGTGCCGGACATGCACCTGGATGAATGCGAACGGGTTCTTGCCACCATTCAGCAAAAAGCCGCCAAGGATTTCGGCATCGAACACACCACCGTGCAACTAGAGCGCGCCGGACTTCCCGCTCGATCCGGCTACGTCATGCCCGAACCTGCCAAGGGAAGATCGCAAAATTGCTGAATAGAAGATTTGCGGACGTTTGAAGATGAAAGTCGGAAACAAAGTAGAGTGGCAGCCCGCAGGCGGCGCTTCAAGCTGGTGATCGGAAATTCAAACCGCGCTGTTCGTTGAATTGCTGGGTCGCATCCATGTCCAGCGAATCCTGCGTAACGCTTCTCCGCAAGCCCTCCCGGGTAACATACCGCAGCGTCCCGTTATCCCAGGAATAAGCTACCGCGAAGAGCAGACCGCCGTCCCTGCGGACAAAAACATATTCAGCTGCCGGGACTTGCGGCCCGGAGAACGTGTCGCGCGATATGACCGTCCGCTCCGGTGACACGCTGGCGGCCTCGGCCTCCGCGCCGTTCTCAACCGGAGCTGGTTCGGTCGCGCCTTGCTCATCGTATACCGGCACCTGCTCGACCACCACTCCAGGGGAAAGCAAAAATCCGCCAAAGCCCAGTTCATTGCCAAAACGATCTCGGCCACGACCGACCCGGCCATTGTTCCCGGCCGCAAGATGCGGATAGTCGAAACCTAGTCCGGGTACGTCCGCGGAATTTTCCGAAAGTCCCGGCAAAGTCCCGAGTCCCGGAAGCCGGGTCGCCCGGCCCACCATGGTGCCGGTGCGCACTCTGCGCACTCCAGCGCCGCCAGCCACCGTTGGCGCGCTTGCTCGACGAAGTGCAGCGCCCGGATGTGCGCCCCCTGATGCTCCCGACGATGCCACGCCTGCATGCGAACCAGCCGCCGCGACCGGAGCTCCGTGCGCCGCCGCTCCAGCCGCACCTGCTCCCCCATGGCCTTGGCCTAGAATTGTAAAAGGAAAAAGTGCGATCCATCCGGCGAGACTTGTGATGCGACGCATGCGCGGGCCTTCCCCACACCAACCGAAACTTCTAGCTACCGGGGACACTATCGACACTATCAAGGATGCTGTCTGTTGGCAATTGGTTAGCGGCCGGACTCCGGTTCCTTGGGTTTCCCCGGGGTCGTTTCTGGCACCACGACAGCGCCCCCCTTCATGACCCAGCGGACCTTGTTGATGGTCACGTTGACATCGGCCAACGGGTCTCCTTCTACGGCCACGATGTCGGCGAAATAGCCGGGGGCAATGGCGCCGAGTTCCTTCTCTTTGCCGAGCAGCGCGGCAGCGTTGGTGGTCGCAGTGGACAATGCTTGTCCGGGGGTCATGCCTAGTTTCACAAACCAGCCGAGTTCACGGGTGTTCTCTCCGCACATTGTGAAAAGCGCATCTGAGCCCATCGCAAAACGCACTCCCGCTTTGAACGCGCGGCGGCCGGTTTCCAGATTGCGGAGAATGTAGTCGTTCAGTCCTTCGGCGATTTGCGTTTCATGGTCCCATCCGAAAATGGCGATGTGCTCGACGTACCAGCGGTTGTGATCGATGGTAGGAACGTAAAACGTTCCGCGATGGGCCATGTCGGCGATGGTCTCGTCGTCCATATCGGTTGCGTGCTCGACCGAATCGGCGCCCGCGCGGACCGCATCTCGCGCACCGTCCGGGCCGTAAGTGTGTACCGCGAGGCGTTTGCCATACTTGTGCGCCAGGTCGGCCGCTGCTTTGATTTCCTCGTAGGTGTACGTCTGGAATCCGGTAACGTCTTTGTCGGTGCCGGTGGAAGCATACATTTTGATCACGTCCACTCCGGCGGCGACTTCTTCGCGAACCACGCGCATCACCTCGGGCAGATTGTCGGCTCGACCGAGCGAGGGTGTTGTGTAGCCCGGCCGCGGCGGCGCCCAGGCGACCGAGATGCCGTAGCCGGCTACGAACATACGCGGTCCGATCATGGCACCGCGGTTGATCAGATCGCGCATGGCGACATCGTCCCAATCATTCGAGCCCAGGTCGCGAACGGTGGTGACCCCCGCTTCAAGGGTGTGCCGTGCGTTTTCCTGCGCCAGAAAGACCGTGGTCGCGGGAAGCCGGTGGCTGTCGATTTGCTCGAAGGGATAGACCTTGGACGCCTGATCCCAATAAAAGGTGATATGGGTATGCACATCGATGAGTCCGGGAATGGCGGTATAGCGGCGAAGATCGATCACTTCTGCTCCGGCGGGAATCTTTGCCGCGTCGGTGACAATATCGAGAATGCGGTCTGCTTGAACAATCACGATGGCGTTGTTCCAAACTTTTCCTTTGCCATCCACCAGGTTTCCAAAACGGAGGGCTTTTGCATTGCCGGCATGAGCCAATGGAGCGACGGGAATGATTAGGAACGCGCAGCACAGCCAGACCAACCATCGGCGCATATTCACCTCGCTGGAAGTTTCCGGAATCTACACCAAAGATGGACCATCCACAGCTTCTAAATTTGCCGGGGGCAAAAGTAGATCGATCTCACTCCTACAGGCGGAATGCGGGATCCCGGTGGGGATGAACGGGCTGAGCGGTAGCTGACCCTGGCTTCCGCCGTCCGGCAGCGCTTTTCCCGGCAGTCGGGTCTGTGCTATAACCGTGCAGCCGTGCAACGCGCTTGGAAGCAAGATAGGGCTTGGGGTCCCCCGAGCCTGGTGGGCGTACTTTCCCAGGGAGCGCCGCCCCCGCAGAGCGATTCGCAGCTGGCGGAGACACCGTCAGCCGAGATCGTGATGCAGGAAGAGGCTTCGCGGTATTGTCCCGTCTGCTCGCAGCGTTTGGAGTCGCGACACTGCAAGTTGATCTGTGCCGTCTGCGGTTATTACATGTCCTGCGCGGACTATTACTGATAAGCTGTGCCGCCTGGCTGGGCGTGCTGATGGGACCGCTTCCGACAACTATTAGGAGGATACGAACGTGGCATTGAAGATGACGAATCGCGAAGTGGATGGCGTTGCCGTAGTCGCTTTGGATGGTCGCATCGTTCTTGGTGAAGAAAGCACCGCGTTGCGCGAAAAAGTGAAGGGCCTGATCGCTGAAGGCAAGAAGAAGATTGTGTTGAACATGGACAATATCACGTTTATCGACAGCGCCGGCCTCGGCACGCTGGTCTCTGCGCATCACTCCGCAAAACTTGCGGGCGCCTCTCTCCGGCTCTGCCACCTGGGCAGCAAGTTCCAGGAAGTTCTGCAGATCACCAAGCTGCTGACGGTCTTCGACGTATACGATACCGAAGCCGCCGCGGTCGCCAGCTTTCCCAAGTAATCGCGCTTATTAGGGCGCGGAAGGTGTTCCGAGCCGGGGCTGGCGCCGCTTGCCCCGGCTTTTTGCTTGCGTGACGCTTCGCTGTTTCTCGGGGGTCCTGCCATGATTCTCGCCCGCTTCGTGTACCTGATTGTTCTGTCTGCTCTGCTCTCGGTTTGTCTTCCAGGTACCGCTCGCGCCGATGATGCCGTTCCCATTCTTGCTATCGGCTCCGCGGCACCCGATTTCTGCCTCCCGGGAGTCGACGGCCAGAGCCATTGTTTGAAGGAATATGCGTCCAGCAAAGTTCTCGTCCTGGTTTTTACCTGCAATCACTGTCCTACCGCTCAACTCTATGAAACTCGCATTAAGCAAATCGCCGCCGATTATCGCGACCAGGGCGTTGCGGTGGTAGCGATCGAGCCCAACAACTCCCAAGCCGTGCGTCTCAATGAAATGGGTTATACCGACGTGGGCGACTCGCTCGAGGACATGAAAATTCGTGCCACCTATCGCCATTTCAATTTTCCTTATCTGTATGATGGCGAAACCCAAAGCGTGTCTCACGCTTACGGTCCTTCGGCCACCCCACATCTTTTCATCTTCGACGCTCAGCGAAAGCTTCGCTACACCGGTCGCGTGGACAATAATCCTCGCGAGCCGCTGGTGACCGTGCGCGACGCTCGGAACGCCATTGACGCCATTCTGGCTGATCAGCCTATTAAGATTGCGAAAACTCCGTCGGTTGGCTGCTCTACGAAGTGGATGTACAAGTCCGAAGGACGCAAAGAAGAACTCGCCGCCATCGAACGCCAGCCGGTCACCGTGAATCCGGTCTCCGCCGGCGACCTCAAAACCCTACGCAGCAATTCCTCCGGCGACAAACTGTTACTCGTCAATTTCTGGGCCACCTGGTGTGCTCCCTGCGTCCAGGAAATGCCGGAAATTCAGACTATGTACCGCATGTATGGCCATCGCGCTTTCGACGTCGCCACCGTCAGCATCAACTACCCCGACGAACAACCCGGCGCCCTCGCGGCCCTCACCAACCTCCATGCCACCACTCGAAATTTCATCCTTGGTTCTACTGACCTGTACACTCTGCTGGCCGCTTTCTCCCCGGACTGGAACGCCGCCGTCCCCTACACCGTGATCATCAAGCCCGGAGGGCAAACCGTCTACGACCGCCAGGGCCCCATCGACCCCCTCGAACTTCGCCGCATCATCATCGCTAACATCGCCGACGACGGCTACGCCGGCCATCAAGCCTACTGGCACCCCCCCACCGGAAAGTAAATCCAAACCTTCCCTGCGCTTAGCCGGAGGCCCGGGCTTCGTCGCTTGACAGCCATCTTCCAGCAGCAATCGATTGCAAATTCCAGCGATGTATTCGGTCTTGCAAGGGACCACCGCAAGCGGGCGGAAGCGGTCATCGGATTGGCGTTCGGCTGCTTGGAGGGTCGAATCCCTCCCGATCGTGTGGTCGCGATGACCGAACGTCTGGCGACGATCGGATATCGCGAAATTTCCATTGCCGACTCCGTGGGGTTGGCCAATCCTACCCAAGTGGGGCTCATGATGAAGCGCCTGCTGCACCAATTTCCGCAGATTCACTTCTCACTCCATTTGCATAACACCCGGGATTAGGTTTGGCCAATGCTCGGGCTGGTCTCGAAGAAGGCGTAGACGAGTTCGACTCTTCGTAAGCGTCGATTGCAGACCGTCTTGACGTACTGTGGTCAACTATGCAGCGCGGCGTGAGTTTCCGGCGAGTTCCGCTGCAAATTCCATGGCAGCAGTTCCTCGAACATATACGCTAGTGTTTAATCTTCAGGATGCCGCAGCTCGCGGTCGGCTCGATGTCCACCAAACGCGTGGATTGTCCTGGTACCAGCCAAGACTTCGCCTGCATGAGGAGTCCCTCGCGAAATAACGTATTCTTTTCCAGCAGTTACCGGAATTCGCCTTTCATCGATCATTAGCGTATAGCAACCTTGTACGACGAGCATGTATTCATCGAATTCGTGGACATGAGTCCCAGAGGACGCATTTTCCTCGCACGTCCAGAAGGCCATTTGACTGCCTTCCGCTCCATCGAAAACGTAACCCGCGACTCCTGGAGTCGCTTGATGACTCGTCATTATCTTGTTTGAGGGGTCTTTCATGAATTTGGGAAATTCGTTCATATGATTATTACTATCACATCGAAAGGCGAATACCTCAAGATTGCTCCAACACATAAGCGTGGATTGTGGCCGGGTGGTTCTGAAGTAGTAGTCCGGCGAGTTGGCGACCGAAGACCTTCTCAACATGCTTCATAAAATGGTACTTGAGACCGGAGTGGATCGGCACGACGTCGTTGCCGCGTCGGGCATCGCGCAGCAGGCCCGGACGTCCTCTCGCCACCTCCGTCTTCTCCGTAGGCGCTCCGGATCGGTTCTATCGGCGAATTCAGCACGAGGAGGCGGCCAACTAAACCCTGGAAGTCTTCCTCGGACCGCGCTTTCGCCTGTGGCTCTACACGTTCGAACAAGTCATCGCTCGCGTTTCGGAGAAGACATCGGTAATCAACACCTAGGAATCTGTTCGAAACCCAGATTTTGCGAGCCTTTAGAAGCAACCATGGCACCAAAACCGCCAGCGACGGCTCAAGCCTACCCGTCCAGCCGGTACATGGTGATGCCACTAAGCAGCTTGGGAAAGAAATCCGTGGATTTCTGCGGCATCACCTCTCCAGCCGTCGCAATGTGCATCACTTGCTCGACCTCGCACGGATTCAGGAAGAACGCAATCTGCGCTCCGCCATCGACCGCCGCAATCGCGGCACTGGCCTCCCGCTCATAGGTAAGATTTTTCTCAGACCTCACCGCTTGCGGCGTGATTCCCAAAGCCGGTTCCAGAATTCCTTCGTGGAGTAACACCACATCCAGTTGCCGCTGCAACGGTGTCACATTCGGCAGCAGCAACGCCGGATCGACACCCGGTCGCAGGGTCATCACGTAGAACGCCCGTTTGCCAGCCGGCGCCGTCGGATACACGCCAATCGCCCGCTGCTCGCGCTTTTCAGAAAGGCGAGAGAGAAATTGCCGCTGCGCTTCGGGCTTGGCATGCTCATCAGCGAAAGCGAATGCTTCCGCCGCGAACCACGGTTCCAGATATCGCCGCACCGTTGACCAGGAAAAATCCTGCAGATTCGCCGCCACCCGATGCGTCGGCAGAATCGTCAATCCTTCGCTTCGGGAGTTGACGAAGGTCATCATGGCTCGCTCGTAGGGTGCGTCCGGATTGCTGTCACCCGCTTCGGCACGCCGTTCGTTGCGATAGTTCAGCGCCGTCTCGTAGCGGTGGTGGCCATCGGCGATCACAAGTTTCTGTGGCTCCATCGCGCGCTGCATTTCGGCTACTTGCTGGGCGTCGGAGATGACCCACAAGCGATGGGTCACCCCGTATTCATCGAGCATCTCGGTTGCCGGCGGGGCGGCCGCTTCCCCTTGCTCCAGAATTCGATCGACTCGGCGCTCTGGATCGGAATAGAGCATGAAAAGCTGCCCGGTATGCGTTCGGGTATGGCGCAGCAGGTCCAAGCGATCGGCTTTCGGCCCAGAAAGAGTTTGTTCGTGGCGAAAAACCACGCCGGCCGAATATTCCTCGAGCTTCCCAGCGCCAATAAATCCGCGGCGGGTGCGGCGTTGCGGTGTCCCGGGCACCACGTATTCCTGGGTATAGCCGTAAAACGACGGCGCACGATCCTGAACGACGATTCCGCCGTTAATCCAACTTTGTAAAGCGGCCGCGGCCCGCGTGTACACGTTGTTTTCAGGATTGTCGCCGGGAAAGGAGCGGCCTTTTTCGACGGCAATCAGATTGTGGGGATCTGCCGCGTAATATTTTTCCTGCAGGGCAGGCGAAATCTTGTCGTAAGGCTGGGTAAGCACGCGATCGAAGGGTGCCTGCGCCGGGTTGTAGCGAAACGCCCGAAAAGGATGAACCTGAGCCATGAAATCTCCGTGTCAATCGGATTAGAAATCGTAGTTTACGCGAACTGGCAGAGAATTCCTCACTCCGCAGAGGAGGAATCATCTTTTTATGGAAGATTCATGCAGCCGGAACGAAAACGCGATGGAGCGCGAGACGGAATGAACTGTCGCGACTCGCTGTTACACTAGACTTGATGACTGAACCTAAACGGCTGCCAGTTCAAGCGCTGATCTTCGATTTAGATGGCACGCTGATTGATTCAAAGATCGACCTGATTCATTCCGTGAACGCCACATTGCAGGCACTCGGCCGGGAACGGCTCCCATCGGAGACCATCGCCGGATACATTGGTCACGGCGCGCCCCAACTTGTGGCTCGTGCGTTGGGTAGCCGCAACGAGGAAGAGACCCAGCGCGCCCTGAAATTTTTCCTCGCGTATTACGAGCAGCACAAGCTGGACAACACTTGTCTATACCCAGGCGCCGCGGAAACCCTTGCTGAGCTAAACCGCCAAGGTATCCCGATGGCGGTGCTGACCAACAAGCCGGTGCGCATTAGCGGTCGAATTTTGGACGCGTTGCAGGTGTCCAGGTATTTCCGGGCTGTCTATGGCGGCAATAGTTTTCAAACCAAAAAGCCTGACCCGCTGGGGGCCCAGACGATTCTCGCCGAGCTCGCCGTTTCTGCCCGCAATACCTTGCTGGTTGGGGATTCAGAAGTGGATGTGCAAACGGCGCGAAACGCCGGGACCCAGGCGGCCTACGCGAATTACGGATTTGGGGTGTACAACCGAGAGGCATTTCCCGCGGACATTTATCTGGATCGAATCGATGAATTGCTGCAAGTGCTGCGGCCCCCGATCGATGAGCCGCGTCCGAATCTTTCCCATCGTTCCAGGTGAGCTGGTGGTGGTCGCTTCGGGAAAGCGTAACTCTAAGCGTAAAAGGAATTCCCATGTTGCCTTCTCGCGCAGCAGTTGGCAGACTCGGCGCGTGATTATCGGACTGTTCCCCGACCTGGCCACCAACGGTGGAATCCAGTGCGCGGGGCGCCACTTAGCCGCGGTCATGACCGAATTCGCCACCGGGCGCGGAATGGAATGCCGGCTGCTCAGCTTGAACGACGGCCCGGAATTGCAGCGCATGTCGGTGGGCGCGCGTGAATTCGTGTTCACTGGTTGCCAGGGCAGCAAGGCACGGTTCACTGCCGCCGCGTTGCGTGCCGCCCGGCGTCACGCCAAACTGGTGGTGGCCGCGCATCCGCACCTCGCGCCGGTCGCGCAAGCCATGCGACTCTCCGCGCCTCGCATCAAAACGACGATCTGCGCGCATGGACTGGAGGTGTGGGAGCCGCTCTCGCCGGTCCGCCGCCGCGCATTGCAACGTTCCAGCCTGGTTTTTACTCCGACACGAAATACCGCTAAGTATGTGGTCCACCAGCAGAAAGTTCCGGAGTCACGAGTGCGCGTGCTTCCCTGGGGGCTCGATCCAAAGTTTGAGGAGATGGTGGCGGCAGCTTCTCCACCTGCGCTGCCAACACGTTTCCCGAGCGGCCGCGTCATTCTGACCGTGGGGCGGTGGGCGTCGAACGAGCGCTATAAGGGAATGGATACGCTGATCACCGCTTTGCCGCGACTCCTGCTGGAGCGACCCGATTTGCACTTAGTTGCGGTTGGTGAAGGCGACGACCAAGCGTGGCTTGAGGGCTTAGCGGAAAAGGGCGGCGTAGAACAGCATGTGCATTTTTTCAGCGGCTTAACCTATCCGCAAATTGCCGCGTGCTATGCGGGGTGCGAAATCTTCGCACTACCGAGCCGCGGCGAAGGATTTGGCCTGGTCTATCTGGAAGCGATGGCTTACGGCAAACCGACGGTCGCCGGAGCCCACGGTGGCGCACCAGAAGTGGTCGAAGATGGTGTGACTGGTTACCTGGTAGAGCACGGTGAGACCGCGCAACTAGTCGCTTGTCTCGATACGCTGTTGCGCGACCCCGCGCTAGAACGCTCCATGGGCGCCCGCGGCAAGGAACGTCTACAGCGCGACTTTCGCTTCAGCGTTTTCGCAAAGTCCTTCCGAAGACTCCTTCGCGAATTATGCGAATCCTGAACGTCACCCAGACCTACCCACCATTCCTGGAGTTCGGCGGCCCACCGAGGGAAGGTTCGATGGTTGTCTCGCGCGCGCTTTGGCAAAGCGTAAACACCAGGTGACGGTATGAACGGATTGGGGATTTCAGCAGCGCATCGAGTTGGAACCCTTCGGTCAAACGCTTTTTGCGCTCACAACTCCGACGGTTCGATGTGGTTTTACGCGGTCCGAACCCATGGGGATCTCTATTCCTCTCGTGCGCAGCTTCTGGCGGAAACGCGTGTATCATTCTTTTTTCGGGAAAAAATGATCGCCGGAGCGGATTTCGTGGTGGCCACGTCGGAGCAGGAGGCTGGCGAGCTGCGCTTGGCAGGCGTGGATGAGTCCCCAATCCTCTTAAGGCGCAATGGTATCGATGCGCCGAGTTCTGTGCGAGCCTGGACTTCGCGAACGATTTATTGCCGGGCGCCAGCAGGTCACGCCGGGACTCGGCTGGAACCAGCCTGCCGCCGAGACGGAAATGAATGATGGATACGCAAATGGTCGCTCCTCGGTTGGAGAAAAAGTAAACGCGTGGGCGGAATCTGCGGCGTCGCATTCGCTCATGGCACCCCCAACGTGGAAGCCTCGGTACGGGCCATGGCCGCGGCACTGCAGCATCGTGGTCCGGACGACTCCGGTTTTCTGCTGAGCGAGCCTGGTGCGCCGGGTTTGGGCCTAGGCATGCGACGCCTCAGCATCATCGATATCTCCGGCGGGCATCAGCCGCTATGGAATGAAACCCGCGACGTCGCGGTGATTTTCAACGGAGAGCTTTATAACGATCGCGAACTGCGTGATCGCCTAACCCTAGCGGGTCATCATTTTGCAACTCAATCCGATACTGAAATTCTAGTGCACGCCTGGGAAGAGTGGGGCGAGGATGGTCTGAACGAGTTGCGCGGAATGTTCGCGTTTGCGCTCCTGGATTTGCGCAAACGCTATGCCACCGCGCCGTTGTTATTTCTGGCCCGGGACCCGCTGGGCATTAAGCCGCTGTACTACACCCAGACCCGCGACGGATTTGCTTTCGCATCGGAGGTGCGGGCGTTGACCGCTGCAGGTCTTGCGGCCAAACAGATTTCCCTAGATGCACTCACGTCGTATTTGCTGTTCGGCAGCGTGTCCGAGCCGGTCACGCTGATCGAAGGCGTTTTTTCGCTGCCGCCAGGACATCGAATGCTGCTCTACGTTCCGGAACGCCGCCGCGTGCCGCGAGCGCGGCCCTGGTGGGATCCGACGCAAAGTGCAGCCGCTCGTGACCCAAAAAAGCCAAGAGATGTAGCAACCGCCGCAGGCGCTTTGCGGCCGATGCTGGAGGACGCGGTGCGCGTGCATCTGGTCGCCGACGTGCCAGTAGGGTTATTTCTTTCGAGCGGCTTGGATTCTGGGGCGATCGCAGCGCTGGCGGCACGGGCGCAGCCGGGAATTCGAAGTTTCACACTCACTTTTCCCGGCACCGCATACGACCAAGGCACTTTGGCGAAGGAGGTGGCCAAGCATTGCGGCACGCTGCACACCGAGGTGCCGCTGGATGATGCCACACTCTTGGAGCGCATCGACCAGGCGGTCGGCGCGTTGGACCAGCCGACCATGAATGGCATCCATACCTATTTCGTTTCATGGGCGGCGCAACAGTTGGGATTGAAAGTAGCGCTATCGGGTCTGGGTGGGAATGAGCTCTTTGCGGGGTACCCGACGTTCGTGGATGTGCCTCGATTGGCGCGGCTGACGGGTGCGTCGCGATTTGTGCCCGAGCCGATCCGGCAGTTCCTTGCGCCAATTTTACGTTCGTTGATGGCCCGGCGGGTAAGTCCGGATGGCGCGCAGAAAGCGGCTGCGGCCTGGCGAGATCCGGATGTGCTGCCAAACCCATATTTTTACGCTCGCGCGCTATTTCCCCCTGACCAGCTGCGCAAATTGACTGAGCCCAAGCTGCGGGCCAGCAGCGTGAGCAGCGATGGGGTTACGCTTGATCCCACCTGGCTCGGATGGTTGCAGCGAACGGCAGATGCGGTGCGCACTCTGGAGCCGACGGCGGCAATTTCCTGGTTGGAATTGCGCTCGTATACGGTCAGCACCCTGCTGCGCGACACCGATTGCGTCAGCATGGCGAGATCGCTGGAGGTGAGGATTCCATTGCTAGACACCCCGGTGGTGGAGTTCATCCATTCCTTGCCGGATGCAGCGCGGCAGCAACACGGCATGCCGAAGGCACTGCTGGTGGAAAGTTTGCGGGGTATGCTCCCGGCAGAAATTCTTAGGCAACCAAAACGCAGGTTTACTTTGCCCTGGGAGGATTGGCTGCGTGGACCGTTGCGCGGACGATTGCAATCGAGTTTCGCGAATCTTGCGCCGACGCTGGCAAAACAGTTGAACAGCGGTGGTGTAACTTCGGTGTGGAAAGCGTTTCTGGCCGGGCAGACTTCCTGGTCCCGGCCATGGTCGCTATATGTATTGAATCAATGGTGCCAGCGAAATCTTTGAGCCGTAACTCTTGCTGAATCCATGATGGATATTGTGGCTGGTCGGGCATTCGATATACGACGGCAATCCTTGGTTGGGATTCCAAGCAGCCCCGGCCGTCTGGGGGCCAGCCCAGGAACCGAGCTCGTCGCTGAGCGCGACCTAAGCGTCGTTTCCCATTGCTTCTGCGCCGCAAGATTCCTTCTCTTTCCTTGCCCTTCCTGGCCACAGGTTGCGCCTAGAAGGATGTACGATGAAAACGACCGAAGGTCTGTGAGATCTCGCCAAACATATGGCCAAATATGTAGCCAAAATAGGCCGAAACGCGACGTCGCGCTCGGCGCTGCCGCTCACCGGCCGCCAGGCTGCATTTGAGGCCGATCGAGGCGCATAAAGTCCGATGCGTTTGATCGAATGATTGAGGGGCCTTACCCCTTTGCATCGGGAGCCGATTCGGTCACAATTGCGGTTCCCCGCTCGCGAGTTCCGAGCTCGCGTGTCCCCGCGTTGCAAGTAATCTTGTGCTAAGGAGTGTCCATTGCGTTTGTCAGTCATTGGTTGCGGATATGTAGGCCTGGTAACCGGAGCGTGTCTGGCCGAGGCCGGGCACGATGTGGTGTGCACGGACATCGATGAGAAGCGCATTGCCCAGCTGAACGCCGGTGGTGTCCCCATTTACGAAGAACACCTAGATACCATCCTGGCCTCAGCGGCCAAAGCTGGAAAGATTTCCTACACTGCCGACATCGGCGAAGCCATCCGCAGTGGCGACGCCATTTTTATCTGTGTGGGAACTCCGCCCCGAGAGAACGGCGAAGCCGACCTTTCGGCCATCGACGCAGTAGCTCGCCAGATCGCCACCGAGGCTCGCAGCTCGAAGCTGGTGATCGAAAAGAGCACGGTGCCGGCGCGCACCGGGTTAGCGCTCCGGCGGGCGTTGAATGCGTACTCCCGGAATAACGGCGTGAAGTTTCGCGTGGTGTCCAACCCTGAATTTCTGCGCGAAGGAACCGCAGTGGGAGACTTTTTTCATCCCGACCGCATTGTTGTGGGCGTGGAAGATGACTCTTCGACCTCGGAGCTGCGGGAGATCTATCGTCCGATTCTGGAACGAAAGTTTCGGTGTCCGGAGCACAACGGAACGTGCCCTTCGGGCCGGTCCACCGAACTGCTGATCACCACGATTAACAGCGCGGAACTCATCAAGCATGCTTCCAATTCGTTTCTAGCACTCAAGATTAGTTATGCCAATGTGATTGCCGACCTGTGCGAAAAGATTGGAGCAGATGTAGAAGAAGTGACCCATGCCATGGGTCTGGACCCGCGCATCGGCGGACAATTTTTGCGCGCCGGCCTAGGCTTTGGCGGCTTTTGCTTTCCAAAAGATGTGCAGGCGTTTATTCACCTGGCTGGAACCGTGGGAGTGGACTTCGACATCTTGAAAGCCGCGGAGCGGGTGAATAAACAGCGCATCGGAAGATTCTTCGAGAAAATCCGGCAGGCGCTATGGGTGATCAAAGGCAAACGCGTGGCTGTGCTGGGATTGGCGTTCAAGGCCAATACCGACGACGTACGATTTTCGCCAGCCCTGGAAGTTGCCCGGCGTCTGCACGAAGAAGGCGCCATCGTGCACGCCACCGATCCGGAGGCGATTTCGCGAGCCAAACAGATTTTGCCGGACTTGACCTATCACCAAGATCCTTACGAAGCGCTGAAAGACGCCGAGGCAGCTTTGATTTGCACCGAGTGGGACCAATTTCGCAATCTGGACTGGGAACGGGTTTCGAACCTCATGGCGCGCCGGCTAGTGATTGACGGACGAAACCTGTTCTCGCCGACGAAGATCCGAGCGCTCGGCTTCGAATACCACTCGTTCGGACGAGATTAGTCGCAAGACCCAATCAGCGGGGCCGACTACGACGCCTGCTTGGCCGCAAAGTGTTCTTTGAAGTAAGCCAACGTGGTCTTTAAACCCTCATTCAGATTCACCTGGGGTTCCCATCCCAGGACGCGCTTGGCTTTGCTGATGTCCGGGCAGCGTTGCTTGGGATCGTCTTGAGGAAGCGGCTCGAAGATGATTTTGGGGGCGTTGTCGAAGTGCTCGCGGATTTTCTCCGCGAACTGCAAGATGGTGATCTCCTGCGGATTACCGATGTTGGTCGGAAAATGCTCGTCCGACATCATCAGCCGATAAATTCCATCGATTAAGTCCGATACGAAGCAGAAACTGCGGGTTTGTTTTCCGTCGCCGTACACGGTGATGGGTTGCCCGGTAAGCGCCTGGTGAACGAAGTTAGGCAGTGCGCGGCCGTCGTTCAAGCGCATGCGCGGCCCGTAGGTATTGAAGATCCGAACGATGTGGGTATCTACGCCGTGATAGCGGTGGTACGCCATGGTCATGGCTTCCGCGTAGCGCTTGGCTTCGTCGTACACCCCGCGCGGGCCAATGGGATTGACGTGTCCCCAATATTCTTCGCTTTGCGGGGACACCTCAGGATCCCCATAGCATTCACTGGTGGAGGCGAGGAAGAATTTGGCTTTCTTGGCGAGCGCCAGGCCGAGAGCGTTGTGGGTGCCGAGCGCACCGACTTTCAAGGTCTGGATCGGCAGCTTCAGGTAGTCGACCGGGCTAGCCGGCGAGGCAAAGTGCAATACGTAATCGACCGGGCCGGCAACGTCGATGTAGCTGGAGACGTCAGCACGAAGGTTGCGAAATCGTGGGTGCTTGAGCAGGTGGCCGACGTTCGAATCGACGCCGGTAACCAAATTGTCGAGGGATAATACCTCCCAACCTTCGGCGATAAGCCGGTCGCACAGGTGCGATCCTAGAAAGCCGGCACCACCGGTTACCACAGCACGCATGTTTCCTCCTGGGTATGAAGACCTTAAGTTTAACGTGCGAGCAACCGGTTGACCACTCCCGGAACACCCCCCCGGGACACCCGTGAATCCCATGGCCCGCCATCTAGGCCACCGCGGGAACAAATGCTCCCGCCCAAAAGTCTGACCCGGGCATTACTGGGCGGCTACAAATCCTTTGCGGCTCACTAGAAAAATCGAAAGCGCTTACGGCGTACCGGCTCCTGGGGCGGGGTCATCTCCGGGATGTGCGGCAGTTCGCGCCCGACCAGAATCGCCATGGGGTTCTCCAGAAAGAGTGCGCGGGCCTTGGATTCTCCAAAGCGCTCGCCCACCAGGTCATAGGCAGGCTGCAGCGTATACGGACGCCAGGTCATATTGTGCGCATCGGTGGCCACGACATGAACCATTCCTTGGGCAATCCAGCGCAACGCATCTTCCTGCGATCGGTGGCCGAAGGCCCCGGTCAGCGATCCTGCGGTCACCTGGACCACGCATCCGAGTTGCACCCAGGCAGCCAGGCGGGAAGGCTGGCCTTGCAGAATTGCGTTGCGTTCCGGGTGGGTGATGACCGGGCGCAGGCCCATGGTCTGCATTTCGTGCAACGTGTGATGGACGGTAGGTGGAATGGAGAATTCGCTGAACTCGACCAGCAAATAGCTGCGCTGATTGATACAAAAAGGAGGGGCTTGCTTGCGCAAGGAAGTGAGATTTTCGAGACTGAGATGAAAATCGCAACCGGTAGCGAGCATCAGGCGATTGCCGATCTTGGCTTGCAACTCATCGCGCAATTGGCGAACCCGCGAGTAGTTAAACCCAAATTCATTGCTGGAATGGGGAGTGGCCACAATGTGGGTGACCCCTTCAGCGATAGCGGCCTCGGCCATTGCCAACGATTCATCGATATGACTGGGCCCGTCGTCCAGACCGGGCAAAATGTGGCAATGGATGTCAACCATTCGTCTCGAGAACTCCACCAAGGCATTGGTATTGGGACTCGCTGGGGTTCGTTAACCTCCAGCGGCCGGATCGTCCCGTCGCGTTCCGACGTTGGGCCAAAAGGTGCTTCTATCTTCGCTGCTACCGCTCCATATGGCAATCGTAGGGCGGGCGTCCAAATCTGAACCGAGCAGCGAGCGCAACAGAACCGATGGTACATCTGACGCGTATGGATGAGCCTTACGAAACCTTCCTTTACGTTTGCGGTATTTGTGCTTCACCACCCTGCTAGTATTTAAATGACGCTGGCGCCGCGGAGCCCGTGGCCTTCAATATTCCCAAAAATAGCTTTTAGGAGCTCGATACAACTCATGGCGATCGACCGGAAACCAGAATTTTTCAAAGGCACGCAACTTAAGGTGGGCATTATCGGATGCGGCTATGTGGGTCTCCCGCTGGCGCTAAGATTCGCGGAGGCTGGGCACAAAGTGACCGGCTTTGACACCGACCCCAAGAAAATCTCCATGCTGAATGCCGGCAAGTCCTACATCGAACATATTCAGCAGACCAAGATTCAGCAGTTCGTTAACAGCAAGCATTTCAACGCGACCACGGACTTTTCGAAGCTGAAGGAAGCCGACGCCATTATCATTTGCGTTCCCACACCTCTCGACGAGCGACGTGAACCGGATTTGAGCTACGTGGAGCAGACCGCGCTTTCCATCCAACCGAATTTGCAGCGCGGGCAACTGGTAGTGCTGGAATCGACCACCTATCCGGGAACCACCGAGGAGTTGGTGCTGCCCATTCTGGAAAAGAGCGGGCTCCGGTGCCCAATCGCATCGGGTCCCGAGAACGAGAACGTACCGTGCGACTTCTTCCTGGCGTTTTCTCCGGAGCGCGAAGATCCCGGCAATAAGCAATTTGGTTTGGCGCAAATTCCCAAAGTCGTTGGGGGCATCAATCCGCCCAGCGGCCGCGCAGCACAAGCGATTTATACTCCGATCGTTTCCAAAGTGATCCCGGTGAGCTCCACGCGAGCGGCGGAAATGGCCAAGCTGCTGGAGAACATCTTCCGTTGCGTCAACATCGCGCTGGTAAACGAACTCAAGATGTTAAGCCTGAGAATGAACGTGGATATTTGGGAAGTGATCGACGCGGCGGCCACCAAGCCGTTCGGGTTCATGCCCTTTTATCCGGGTCCGGGCTTGGGCGGTCATTGCATTCCGGTCGATCCATTTTACCTTTCCTGGAAAGCGCGCGAATATGACTTTGCTACCCGGTTCATCGAGCTGGCCGGGGAAATCAATACGGCCATGCCTTATCACGTGGTGGAAGCCATAGCGACCGCGCTAAACAGCAAGAAAAAGAGCCTAAATGGCGCGAAACTGCTGATTCTAGGCGTGGCTTACAAGAAGGACGTGGACGATCTTCGGGAGTCGCCGACACTGAAGATTATGCAGCTGCTGCAGCAACGAGGCGTGGAGATCGACTACAACGATCCGTATTTTCCACAGCTCCACAAGATGCGCCATTACAACTATGAAAACATGAAGTCGGTGCCGCTGAGCCCGCAGACCATCGGAAGCTACGATGGGGTAGTCATCGCGACCGACCATTCCAGCTACGATTACGCCAGTATCGTGGACGCCGCCAAAGTGGTTGTGGATACCCGCAACGCCACCCGCCGAGTCATGCGCCATCGCGACAAAATCGTTCTCTGCTAACCCATGTCCTCAGCGACGGATGAAATCCGGCGGCAACTGCAAGACAGTGCTCGGGTCAAGCAAGCCTTTTCCGACCAGTTGATCGAACGGATCGCGCTGTTTGCCGAAAAGTCGGCGGCAGCGCTGTGTGCCGGCGGAAAAATCGTCTTCTTCGGAAATGGCGGCAGCGCGGCGGACGCGCTGCACTTAGCCGCGGAACTGGTGGTGAAGCTGCGGACCGAGCGCAGAGGACTTGCGGCTCTGGCGCTCACTACCAATCCATCGGTGCTAACCGCCGCGGCCAACGATTACGGTTTCGAGCATATCTTCGCGCGCCAGATTGAATCGCTGGTCCATGCCGACGACGTGCTGGTGGCGCTTTCAACCAGTGGAGCCAGCCGCAATATTTTGCGCGGGGCGGAAGCGGGACGCAGCCGCAAGGCGTTGGTGGTGGGATTTACCGGAGAAACCGGCGGCGCGCTCCGGGAGCGGGTCGATCTCTTGTTGAATGTGCCTTCCAGCGATCCGCAGCGTATTCAAGAAGCGCATATTACCATTGGGCATATTGCCTGCGCGTTGATCGAGCAGCAGGCGGGGATGTAAGGATCCGTTTGTCCCCGAGCGCGCGGTGTCTCGACTAGCCTCTTTCACCAAAAAAAACGTACCCAGCTCATCACCACAGACATCGCTTCCAGGATTATTTTTTGGTGGTTAGAGCGACGCGGGCGGTCGCGAAGGGCATGACCGCTTCGAGCAGGACCGGTGTGCGCGCGTCATTGTGAGCGAAGTAGGCAAAAAAGTGGGCGTCGGACAATTCGACACCGTTCTGGAAGACGCGAATTTCGACTTTGCTGGCGTCGAAATGCCCGGCGGGTACGACCACCGGGGTCGAAGGCGACGCCAACGTCGATTTCACATCGTAGAGTTTGTGGCCGTCGTAAACCGGACCGCTCACTTCACGGGCCTTGCTCCAATCCACGGTGCGTAGGTACTGCATCAGGCCCAGCGGATCGCGGGTGCCCGGGAGTACCCGGGCTTCGGTAACATTGGCGGGTGCGGGATCCTTCCCGGTAGCGGTCATCCGCTGCACCGAGTCGACTTTTTGGCCGCGCTCGCTCAGGTGCATCTCGTACTGCAGGCTGGTGAGACTTCCGGCGTCGCTGTAGGAGTCAAACTGGTCGTCGAGCTCGAACATCATGCGCAGGGGATTTTCCGTGCGAGCGAACGCTTGCAAATGGACAGCGCTTTTGCCCAGAAAGTTGCGGCGCTCGGCAATCTGCAAGCGCAGGTTCGCCACGTTGGAAAGTTTGGCGACGTCGGCGGTGTATTCCAGAATTTCGCCGCTGCGTAGCGCACCGGGGTCAGCGGCGGCCGCGGTAACCCGAGCAAGCTCACCGCTAGGCTTTGCAGGCAGCGAACGAAAATCGTCCCGCGGCGCGGGCGGAGTTGGTGCCGGCGACGATGCCGCCGCGGGAAGCGCCACCGCTGCGCCCCGCGCGTACAGCCAATACCCTGCACCACCCGCCAGGCACAAAACTGCAACGGTTGCGATGGTGGCGTTGAGTCGATTGCTCATAATCTTTGCGCGACCTTACCTCGAAACAAAACATCGCCTCCCGCAGGTCCATCGTACAATACCGTTTCGCACCGCACATCGAGGCGCAGCGCGCTTCGAACCGCGGCAACTTCCAGCGTATCAAAACACGAGCCCGTTGTTCACATCGGCTCGCGTGAATTGCCGGGATCGGCCAGTCGGACCGGCAGGAACTTGAACTTGGCCTCGCGGCGGCCGCACTTGCAAGGAGGACTCTGAGCATGCGTTACGTGGTGACAGGCGGAGCAGGATTTATCGGTTCGAACACCGTGGATGAGTTGGTCCGGCGCGGACATAGCGTCGTGGTTCTGGATGATTTGTCGGCGGGAAAAGAAGAGAACCTCGCGGAAGTGCGCAACAAAATCACCTTTATCAAGGGCAGCATCACCGATATTGAGGCGGTTCGAAAAGCGATGCACGAAGCTGACTACGTGCTGCACCTGGCAGCGCGAACTTCGGTGCCGCGTTCTGTGAAGGATCCCATTGAGTCTAACCGCATCAATGTGGACGGCACCTTGAATGTGCTGGTGGCTGCTCGCGACGCTAAAGTGAAACGCATCGCCTTTGCAGCATCGTCTTCGGCGTATGGTGAAACGCCGACGCTGCCCAAAGTGGAAACCATGCGCCCAGCACCGATTTCCCCTTATGGCGTGACGAAATTCGTCGGTGAGCTTTATTTGCAGACGTTCGGCCGCTGTTACGGGCTGGACAACGTTTCGCTGCGTTATTTCAATGTGTTTGGCCCCCGGCAGGACCCCGGATCGCCGTATTCTGGCGTGCTGGCAAAATTCTGTACTTGTTTTCTAGAAGAAACCCAGCCGGTGATTTTTGGCGATGGAGAACAGACCCGCGATTTCACGTACGTAGAAAACGCGGTACAAGCGAACTTGCTGGCTTTCGAAGCGACCAATGTCTCCGGCAAGGTGTTCAACGTCGGCGTCGGCGGACGAACTTCTTTGAACGATACGGTTCGGCTGCTGGGCAAGATTTCCGGAAAGCCCATGGCTGCAAAACACGATCCGGGACGCGATGGCGACATTCGCGATTCCCAGGCGGATATCACCCAAGCGCGGGAGCTGTTGGGCTACGATCCACAAGTAAACTTCGAAGAAGGCTTGCGGCGTACCTTCCAGTGGTATCGAACCACCCAGGCAAAACCGCAACCCGTCGAAAAATAGCCTACCAAGAGGTTAGAAACAATCCAGCATCAAGGCGTAGCGGTCTTGCCGTAGCTGAGCGGCTGGCCCGATTTGGGAACGTCATATTGCCAGAACCAGAGCGGCTGGAGCTTTTTTTGCTCCGGCCAAACCTGATTCAGCGTGTCGCCTTCAAATAGCTCGCCGTTTTTCATCACCCAGTGAATGGTGTTGGTGTTGTGAATGTCGTCCAACGGATTTTTATCTAGGATGACCAAGTCGGCCAGCTTGCCGGGTTCGAGTGAACCTAGATCGTCGGGACGCCCGATGATTTTCGATCCGTTGACGGTTGCGCAGCGAAGCACTTCCATCGGGGTCATGCCGCCGCTGGCGATCATCCACATTTCCCAGTGATATCCGAGGCCTTGCAGCTGGCCGTGGCTTCCCACGCCGACCAAACCGCCGGCGCGTTCCAGCTTGGTGACCTGCGCGGCCAAGCGTGGGAAGGCGTATTCATCCTTACGAAACCATCCGGGCCGGCGCTTGGTCTTCTCGTCGATAATGCGGTGCGGCGTGAAATGGTTGAGTTTGGCGTTGTCGTGCACCTCGCTGTACTCGTACCAGTAATCCTCGCCGAATGGGCCGCCGTAATTGACGATGAGCGTGGGCGTCTCGGCGATTCCGGATTGCGCGAACATTTGCAGCACGTCTTTATAGAGCGGCGTGATCGGCAAGGTGTGTTCGTTGCCGTGAAAACCGTCGATGACGTGGGTCAGATCCAGCTTCAAATCCAGGGCACCCTCGGTTGTGGGCATCATCTGCAGTTGGTTGGCGGCCTGCACCATGTACTGGCGCTGTTTGCGATTGCCCACCACGTAGCTCTTGATATTGGGCGTGCCGTAGTATTTCTTGTATTTGGTCAGCACCCCTTTCACTTCTTCCATAGATTGAAAGTTGTTGTCGGAGAACACCCCGGGGCCGGTGGAAAACGCGCGAAGTCCCAAGATATCTCCGGAGTCGACCAAATCCTGATACGCAAACATGTCGTTGGTGCCGGTTTGCACGTCCAATCCGGCGGTGACGCCATAAGCGAGATTGGCCAGGAATGCCCAATTTTGCGTATCCAGAATGCCTCGGCGGATCTCGGTCCAGTGCGCGTGGGTATCGACGAATCCGGGTACGATGGTCTTGCCCGACATGTCCAGCACCTTGGCCCCGGCGGGAACGCCTCCTTTAGCACCAACCCGGAGGATGCGATTGTTTTCCACCACGATGTCGGCGTTCTTCAGCACCTCATCGCCCTTCATGGTCACCACCGTGGCGCCACGCAGCACCACGGTGCCCTTCGGAGTCTTGCGAGGGACTTCCAAGGTGACCGCGATCTCCTGGACGTTCTGGTCCTGTTCCTTTAACTTTTCCGGTTTTTTCTCATCCTTCTTTTCATCCTTTTTGTCTTTATCTTTGTCCTGGTCCTGCTCGCCGGACCTCACCGCTGGGGCGTCCTGTTTTTTTGTGGAATCCGCGGACTGGCCATCCTTTTTGTCAGCATCTTTCTTTTCGTCTTTCGGTGGATCAAAGCTGACCGCGCTGAGCGGCTCGCGAAACAGACTGGAGCCCACCGCCCAGGTGATGGTCTTGCCGTCGTCGGCCCAGGCGAAATAGTCCGCGCCGATATCGGTGAGGCGTTTGGCGGGAACGGTTGCGGAAGTAACGTTGATCGTCGGGGCCTCTCCCCCGACCACCGGCATAGCGATCAGGTACAACTGGTTCATGACGTGAGCCAGCACCCATTGACCATCGGGGCTGGCTTGCAGGTCATCAGCGGCTACCGGCTCGTCGGCGAAATAAATTCCTTGCCCCTTAACTTGTAAGTGAGTGCGACGATCGGTGCCGTCATAGCGCAGAGAGATCAATCCTTGCGGCGTGTACACATAGATGCGGTCCGGATCGTGGGTGAAGTGTGGCGCGCCAGCACCGCGTGCGGGAAGGATCAGCCTGGCCTCACCGCCGGCGGACGGAATCCAAACCAGATCGGCATTCTCGGTCTGGCCGGCATCGAACTCGCTGTTCTCGCGGTCATAGGCGTTGCCACGCAGCGCGACGATGCGGGTGCCATCGGGGGACCACACCGGATTGCTGTAGACGGCCAGAGATTTTGAGACCTGCTGCGGCGTTCCGCCTGAAGAAGAGACCCTCCAGAGCTGGCCACCATCGCTAGACCAGGTTACGTAGGCAATGGTCTTGCCGTCTGGTGACCATGCCGGCTGGAACTCCCCGATAGGGGCGTTCGTCAACCGCTGAGGTTTCCCGCTGGGAACATCGAGCACATACAGGTGGGTCATAGCGGAAAACGCGAGCCGCTGGCCATCGGGCGATTGGACGGGATCTTGAATCAGTCGGACCTTCACCGGTCCCTGCTCGACTTTTTGCGGGAAGTCTAATTTCGGGCCGATTTCCTGGGACACCTTGGCTATAAAAGGAATGACGGATTCCGAGCCGCTGGCCAGGTTCAGGCGGTGGATCTTGCCGTCCTGGTTGTAGACCACCTCTTTGCCACCGGGAAGAAACGCGTAGCCGGGGAATAAGTCGCGGGTGAAGCGGGACTCCTGATCATCGCGGGTGATGGGATATTTCACCCAGCGATCCTCGCCGGTCTCCAGATTGCGCAGGCGCAAACCGCTTTCGGTTTCGTAGCGGGTGACATACAGGATTTCTTTGCCGTCGGGTGCAAGCACGGGCCGGAAACTACTGTCTAGCTGCTCAATGAGGACATCTTCATCGCCGGTTTTGCGATCGCGTCGCGCTACCTGCCATAAAGGAAACTGCGCGTTGTAAGCGAAGCCGCCTTTGCGCATCGCGTAATAGATATATCTTCCGTCGGGGGAAGCCACCACCCCGATGGCGTTGAGGCGCTCGCGCCGTGGGGTGGCCGGGGTGGGCTTGGCCTTGGTTACTTGCACGCCGGTGCCACCACGGACGTGATACATCCAGATTTCGTAGGTATTGATGCCGAAAGTCGCGCGAGACACAAAAACATAGTTGCCGTCAGGCGACCAACTGGGCGAAGCAAACTCACTGCTGGGATCTTTGGAGACTTGCTTGGGCTCGGTGCCGTCCGGACGCATGATCCAGATGTTTTCACTGCCGTCCCGGTCCGACAAAAAGGCAATCCATTTTCCATCGGGAGAAAACTTGGGCTGACTATCGAACGCCATGCCACCGGAAATAAGCTTGGCCGGACCGCCTTCGATGGCCAGCGTGTAAATATCGCCGAGAAGCTCAAATACGATGGTCTGGCCGTCGGGCGAGACGTCCAGCGAGAGCCAGGTGCCTTCGTCGGTGCTGAATTCGATCTTGCGAGTGCCCTTGAGCGGCAAAACCTTCTTGTCGTCCTTTTTCTCGTCCTTCTTGTCGGCTTGGTTTTCTTCTTTCTTATCCTGCGAAACTGGATCCGGCCATGCCGCGAGGGAGATGCCGGCAAACAGCGGTGCTAGAAGGATGCCGATGATCGCGCATCTCTGGTTTAACCCCAAGCTCGAGCGTACCTCTCGCCGGATCGACCCGATCACCCTCATTTCTCTATCCTCCGCAAAGCTTAGGCACACTCTATTTGGATTGTTGGTGGCCAGGAATCCTGATCTGGCCGCCCCAGGAATTGCTTTTTCTGCACAGCTTAGACGGCGGGACCAGGTAAGCGTTTCAGCACGCTGGTCTCATCGGCATCCCACCCTCAACGTTGGCCCGGCATCATAACCCGCTGCACCGCAACCGCGCAGCAGGATGTTTTATGCATGGCTGAGAATTGTTGCCTGGGGCGACGTGCTATCCATCGCGGGAGTCGCATGCTAGGCTATCCAGCTATTTCACTTGGCCGCATTTTGCGCTTGAACCGTCATCCCGACGCTCGAAAGTTGTCCGCGCTTTTCCCTATCCTTTTCGCGGCACTGCTTGCATTCGTACCCACCCTTTGGGTACCGCCGGTTTGCTCCCAGGTGATTGCGACCACACCCAAGAAAGGCGGAATCGCGGAGATTTCCTCGAGCGGTCCGCAACGCCACACCGGCGACCTGACCATCGCGGAAAGCGACGTGGATATCCACTACCAAGGCCAGGAGTTGCGCGCCGACTACGTTGAATACAACGAGCAAACCAATGAAGCAGTGGCGCGCGGCCACGTGAAATTCGATTATGAGAATCAGCATTTGGAGGGAGACGAAGCGCACTATAACGTGAACACCGGACGCGGAACATTCTTGAACGTGCGCGGCACGGTAAAAATCGACCGCCGCGCCAACCCCAGCCTGCTGGTGACCGATAATCCACTCTATTTTGAAGCCGAGTATGTACAGAGACAAAGCGCTGATACCTACCTGCTTCGTCACGCGTGGGTCACGGTTTGCGATCCGGAAAGTCCCAAATGGCAGTTCTACGCACCGCAGGCGCACATCCAGTTAGGCCAGAAGATGGCGCTGGTCAATGCCAATTTCCGGCTATTACGGGTGCCATTGGTGTGGCTCCCCTATGCGACCGCACCGGCGGGCACCAAAGTTCGTGAGTCCGGTTTCCTGGTGCCGGTGATCGGCAACAGCTCCAGCAAAGGATTCGTGCTGGGCGATGCATTTTACTGGGCTCCGACTCCGTGGATGGACACTACGCTGGGCGCGGAGCTGTTGAGCCGCCGAGGCTCGGCGGAACGCGGACAATTTCGGGCCAGGCCATGGGAAAACACCACCATCAAGTACAGCTATTACGGGGTGATTGACCGCGAACAGCAAGGAGGGCATGAGCAGCAGTTCCAAATGATCTCGAAGCTGCCTGATGACTGGCGTTTTGTTGCCGACTTGAACGAGCTGTCTTCGCTGACTTTCCGGTTAGCGTTCGCGGATACGTTTGGCGACGCGATCAACTCCGAAGTGCGCAGCTCGGTTTTCCTGACCCACAATTTCGATGGGTACAGCCTGAACTTTGCCGGCTTGTACGATAAGAACTTTTTAACAGTAACCCCGGAACAGACCAGCGTGTTCTTGCGCAATGCGCCGGAAGTGCGATTCGGGTCGGTGGAGCGCGCACCGATTCGCGAGTTGCCGGTGTACTTCAGCTTCGACGCGTTCGCCGACGCCACCAATCGCAATGACGGCACGATTATTACCCCCGCGGCGGTGGCGCGGACAGAATTCGCTCCCCGGGTGACCTTGCCGGTGCACTTTGGGCCGTGGCTGAACGTGACCGCGACGGCGGGATTTCGTTCGGCGTACTATGGCGATTCGCTGGCGGCGCCGGTGGTATTGTCAAACCAATCCATCACCCGCAACGATGGCGAATTTTCGGTGGATTTCCGTCTGCCGACCTTGGAGCGGATTTTCGGCCCACCATTGACCGACAAAGATAAGAAGCGCAAGAGATATAAACACACCATCGAACCAGACTTTACGTATCGTTACGTAACCGGGATCAACAATTTTGCGGAGTTGGTACGTATCGACGCCGATTCCACCCTCAGCGATACCAATGAAATCGAGTACGGTGTCACTCAGCGGTTTTATGCCAAGGATGGCGACGACGATCCGCAAGAGTGGGCGTCCTGGCGGATTGTGCAGAAACATTATTTCGATCCCACCTTCGGCGGAGCGATCGTGGACGGTCAGCGCAACGTGCTGCAGGCCCTGGACTCCATCACGCCGTTCGCGTTCGCACTGGGTCCGCGAAACTCTTCGCCGATCGTCAGTGATTTTCAGATCACTCCGGGCGGACGCTTCGACACCGAACAGCTGCTCGAATACGATCCGCAACTGAGCAAGATCACCAGCATCGGAACGCTGGTAAAGATCAAACCGTACAAGGCATTTTACGCCACCGTGGCGCATTTCCGTCTGCAAGCCGATCCGCTGTTGCAGCCGCTTTCCAATCAGGTTCGAGTATTGATCGGGTATGGCAGCGAAACACGCAAAGGCTTCAACGTCACCACCGGGATCAGCTACGACATCACCAACAGCCAATTGCAGAATCAAGTGGTGCAGATCAGCTATAACGGAAATTGCTGCGGCTTAGCGGTAGAGTACCGCCGCCTCGCGCTGGGACAAGTGCGCACCGACAATCAGTTTCGCGTGGCGTTTATCATCGCCAACATCGGAACATTTGGAAATCTGCGGCACCAGGAAAAAATATTCTGAGCGTTTTCCCCAAGCGTTAAGGCGGCGGCGGAGTATGGATTGGGTCATGGTATCCGCGGTTCATGGGGCGCCCGCAGCGCTCGGACCGGAGCCGCGCGCCGGGTACATCCATCGTAGCGCCCGCCACCTACCTTGGATGAGCCGCGAGAGCATGGCTCGGGCGCACCGTGGTAGCGGAAGTTAACTGGAATTTGTGGCAGAATGCGGCCGATGAAAGTTGCCGAGTGCCGCACCATGGGTTGCACTCTGAAGGCTGAATACCTATGAACGACGTTTCCCTGATCGGAGCTTTCCTTGCAGGACTGGTTTCGTTCCTGTCGCCCTGCGTGCTGCCATTGGTTCCCGGCTACATTTCGATGCTATCGGGCATCGGCATGGAGCAATTGCGCCAGGGACAAACCCCGCGCGGGGGACTGTTCGCTTCTTCCCTGGCCTTCGTATTCGGCTTCTCCGTGGTTTTTATTTCCTTCGGCGCCTCAGCTAGCGCTGTCGGAACGTTTCTTCGCGAGCACCGCAATGCGCTCACCCCCATTGCCGGAGCATTGATTTTGCTCTTCGGTCTGCACCTGGTGGGATTACTGATCAAGCTGAGTGTTCGCGTCGGGCTGATTCTTGGCGTGGCCCTGGCTTTGCTGGGGGTGTGGTCGCTAGTGAAGCATGGGCCGCTGTTTGCCAACTTCGGCGCCGTGCACTTTTTTTCGTTATCGATGATCGGATTCTTCGGGCCGGCCATGGCGCGCTGGCTGAATCGGGACGTGCATCTTCGCAGCACCAGCACACAACCAGGAATGTGGAGCGGCTTTTTGCTGGGGTTCGCGTTCGCCTTTGGGTGGACGCCGTGCATCGGGCCCATTCTTGCCACGGTGCTGGCGCTGGCGGCAGCCAGCGATACGATTGCGCGCGGAGTGCTGCTTTTGGCCGTTTATTCCGCGGGCCTGGCGGTGCCCTTTCTACTCACTACCCTGGGCATCAGCCAATTTCTGCGCTTCTATCAGCGCTTCCGAAAGTACTTGCACGCCGTCGAAATCTTCAGCGGAGCTTTGTTGCTCTTCGTGGGCGCGTTGGTGTTTGTGAACCGCCTGACCTGGCTTGCCGGGAAACTCAGCTTCCTAAATGCGCTGGTCTTGTGGCTTGAGCATGGCTTGACGGGTGGCCGATAGGCGCAGCTGGCAGGCAATCGGTAGGCGCTCCCGGCGCGATTCACGGGTGGTATACACTTCCTATACGGAGATCGCGAGGCAGAAATGAAGAAAAACATTTTGATTGTGATTGCGGTGCTGGTGGTCATCGTGCTGGCCGCCCACTTCGCCGACAAAGCCACCCGCCTTCCCAAGGCCTCGGCGGCGGCTAAAGTCGATACTGGTGGCGGAGCCCCAGCCCCGGATCTGACTCTGAAAGACCTGGATGGAAAGGATGTAACCCTGGCGCAGTACCAAGGAAAAGTGGTGCTGGTAAATTTCTGGGCCACCTGGTGCGATCCCTGCCGCGAGGAAATTCCCTGGCTGATCGAAATGCAGCAAAAATACGCCGACCGCGGATTCACGGTGTTGGGTGTGGCCATGGACGATGAGGGCCACAGCGTGGTGGCGCCCTTTGTGCAAAAGGAACGTTTTGATGCCAACGGAGTCAAATCGCAAATGAACTATCCGATCCTGATCGGCAACGACGCCGCTGCCGATAAGTTTGGCGGATTGCTGGGATATCCCACGAGCGTATTGATCGGCCGCAACGGCAAAATTCTAAAACGCGTAACCGGCTTGATCCCTTATCCGGAGATCGGTAAGACGATCGAGTCGCAACTCTGATAGTCTGAGTTCATGCTGGGTGAAAAAGATTTTCAGAAAAAAGCGGACCAGGCCTTCGAGGATTTGAAGCGGCGCTTGCTGAAAGCCGGCGACCAGCACGGTTTCGACGTGGAAGGGGAAAGCGGCAAGCTGGAAGTGATCTTCGAGGAACCCGAAGAAGCGAAGTTTGTGGTGTCGCCCAACACCCCGGTTCGGGAGATCTGGATCTCGGCGTTATCGACGAGTTTTAAATTAGGCTGGTCGGAGGCCGCGAACCGTTTCGTGCTGGAGAAAACCGGAGAAGACCTGATCGCGGTGATGAGCCGAGTGGTTTCGCAGCAAATCGGCGTGCCGGTGACGCTGTGAAGTTAGCTTGGATCTTGGTCGTCGCGGTGCTGACCGCCGCGGCGGCAAGCTCGCAAGTGCCTTCCGGACGCGACGTGGTTTCGCCTAGCACCTACCCGTCCATGGAACCAGCAGCGCGAGGAAGCGAATTCCAGATCGCGGTGGTGCTGACCATACGCGACGGCTTCCACGTGAATGCGCACCAAGCTTCAGCGAACTACCTGATCCCCACGGAGGTCAAGGCCGAGCTGCCCCCGGGTTTCAAACTCGGAGAGGTCGAGTACCCCAAGGGGGAGCTTCATACCTTTCCATTTTCAAAACAGCCGCTCAATGTGTATCAAGGCCAAGCGGTAGTGCGTGTTCCGGTGACCGCGCTGGCCAACGCCCCACTGGGAGGGCAACACCTTCCGCTGAAGCTGCATTACCAGGCGTGCAACAACGAAGTGTGCTTGCCGCCGACGACCTTAAACCTGGATGTCGCCTTCACCATTGCGGCGACGCCATCCGCGGCCCGTCCGGCACATGGCGAATTTTTTCGTAACCCGGAATAGCGTTTGCTAGCACCGCAGAATATCACCTAGTGACTCCCTTTTAGGAAGGCGCCCCCTGGCCTCGGACCTACAGCAGCGTCACAAGTGGCCATACCTTGTGGGTATCGTGGTGGGGGTGCTCGCGGGTCTGGCCATTTTTGTGGCCATCAAAGCGAGAAACATGGACGACCGAACCCGCGCGTGGGTGGTGCGCGAACTGATACAACGCTTTCACAGCGAAGTCGAGCTGGAGAGTCTGCACGTGAATGTTTTTCCCAACATGGGAGTAACCGGAGAAGGCCTTTCCATCCGTTTTCACAATCGCACCGATCTTCCGCCAATGTTTCGTGTACAGCGCTTTTCTTTCAATCTCGGAATCTTCGGGATTCTTCGCGCGCCCCGGCACATCTCCGGGATCTATGTCGAAAACATGACCATCACCATCCCTCCCAAGGACGATCAGAACCACCAGCCTGGAGGGCGACCGGGTGGCAACGACCGGCAATTGCCGGGCGTGATTATCGATGAGATCGTTTGCAACAACACCCAGCTGATGATCGTGCCCAAGAAAGCCGGTAAGGATCCGCTGGAATTCGACATCCATGACTTGCTGCTGAAGTCGGTGGGCGCCGCCAAACCATTCGATTTTCACGGCAATCTGACCAATGCGAAGCCCAAGGGCGAAATCGCCACCCGCGGCACCTTGGGTCCGTGGAACGCCGACGAGCCTGGCGACACCGCGGTCACCGGCGGATACACCTTCAAGGATGCCGATCTTGGTCCGTTTCCAGGCATCGGCGGGATTTTATCGTCCACGGGAAAATATAGCGGCCAATTGAATGAGTTGGAAGTGGAGGGGGTAACCGACACGCCGGATTTCTCGCTTGATCCGGTGGGACACAAAGTGCCGCTGCACACCGAATACTCGGCGACCGTCGATGGCACCAATGGCGACACCTATTTGCATCCGGTGCGAGCCACGCTGGTGAAATCGCTGATCGTCGCTAGCGGCAGCGTGGTGCGGTCTAAAGCGAAAAATGGTCATACCATCAGCCTGGATGTCACCTCGCAAAAGGCTCGCCTGGAAGACATCCTGAGCCTGGCTACCAAGGGAGAGACGCCTTTCATGACCGGGATCTTGCATCTAAAGACCAAAATGCTGATTCCACCAGGGCAACTGAAAGTGCTGGAGAAACTGAAACTGGACGGCGAATTCGAGGTGACCAACGGACAGTGGTCCAGCGCGGAAGTTCGGCAAAAACTGGAGGGTTTTAGCCGTCACGCCGAGGGCCAGCCCACCAATCAGGATGCCGGCAGCTCGGTTTCCGATATGAAAGGGCACTTTAGCGTGGATCAAGGAGTGATCACCTTCAAGGACTTGGAATTCACCCTACCCGGGGCGGCCATCGATCTAACCGGCAATTACAATATGCGCAGTGAAGCGCTGGATTTTTCCGGCCATCTGAGCATGAAAGCCAAGGTTTCGCAGATGACTACCGGCACGAAATCGTTTTTCCTAAAGACCATCGATCCGCTATTCGCCAAGAATGGCTCGGGCACCGTCCTGCCGATTACCATCAGTGGCACCCGACAGTCTCCGACCATCGGCGTCAGTGTGTTCCACAAAACAGTGAAAAAGAGTCTGGGTGCAAAGCAGAATTCAAACTAAACGCGCCGAATTGCGTTGCGGGTGCAGCCCGGGGCCGAAGGTCGATTGCGCTAGGAACGCTGTTCAGCAAATTGCGCTTGCGACGCGCCTAACCGCCTGATCACCCGCTGTTTGCCCAAGATCACCATGGTGTCAAACAGCGGCGGCGCCACCGGCTGGCCCACAATGGCCACGCGGGTGGCATTGATTAGCAACCCAGCCTTCACCCCGGCGCTTTCCGCCAGGGCTCGTAGCGCGTGATCACAGGCATCGTGATTCCATTCCGGGATCGTGTCTAAAGCGTCCGTCAGCTTGGCCAATAGTTGCGGCACCGCAGGATCTTTCCAGAATTTGGCCTTGGCCACGGGATCAATCGGAAAATCATCGGTGAAGAAGGCTCGGGACCACGATGAAAAATCCGGCAGCAAGCGTATGCGCGGTCGCAATAAATCCACGGTCTTGGTAAACCAGTCGCGGCCCGAACCCGACGCCCATTCCTGTTTCCACAGTCCACTACGGACCAGTTCGTGGCGAACCTCCGGCAACAACTCTTCAATCGGCAGCTTCTGCAGATACTGGGTGTTGTACCACTCTAGTTTCGGCCGATCGAAAACAGCGTTGGTCCGGCTGACACTTTCCAGCGTGAATCTCTGCAACAATTCGCTGGTGCGCAGGAATTCATCGTCTCCTCCCGGAGACCAACCTAGTAGTGCCAGAAAATTGCGGAAGGCTTCGGGCAAAAATCCCTCAGTGCGATACATGTTGACGTCTGTCGCGCCGTGTCTCTTCGAAAGACGGGACTTATCCGCCCCCAGGATGAGTGGCAAATGCGCGAAAATCGGCGGTGCCGCGCCCAGCGCGCGATACAACAATACTTGCTTAGGAGTGTTCGAAAGGTGGTCTGCGCCGCGAATCACGTGGGTAATACGCATGTCCATGTCGTCGGCCACGGCGCCGAGTTGATAGGTGGGCAGACCAAGCGGTTCCTCCCCGCGCGGGGAGCGCAGCAGCACAAAATCCTCGATGTCATCGTTAGCAACTTCGCGCTCGCCAAACACAGCATCAAAAAATGTGGTTTTGCCACCCCGGGGCACTTTGAATCGTACCGCCGGCTGGCTTGTCGGGGTGGATGGCTGGCCGTCCCGACAAGAGCATCGAACCACGCCGCGGACGGCACCCCCTTGGCTGCCTTCAGCTAGGTGATCTCCTCCCGCGTATTTCTCGGGTGGGCAATAGCACTGGAAAGCGGTACCGTTGGCGAGGCAGGTTTGCACTGCCTGGCGGTACAAGGCAAGGCGTTGGGACTGATAAAACGGGCCCTCGTCCCAGTCGACTCCCAGCCACTGCAAAGCGTCCAGGATGCCCTGTACCAGCTCCGGCTTATTGCGCTCCGCGTCGGTATCTTCCACGCGCAGAATCATCACCCCATGGTTACGCCGGGCGAAAAGCCAATTGAATAAAGCGGTGCGAGCTCCGCCCACGTGCAGATATCCCGTGGGAGAAGGCGCAAAACGTACCCGAACGCTTTTTTCAGGCTGAATAGAGGTTTCGGTCATGTCGGATTTTGACGTTGGATCCTGCACATCCCGATGGAGCTAATCAGTGTATGCGAACCACGTCGGATCGTCCAATTAGCGTTAGTCAGGGTGCGCCGGGTTAAACCGGCATGTTGTAAGGAAAATAGCGGTCGAGAAGTTGTGCGGGGATGGGGAATAGGTTGCATTGCTGGCTCGGTCGAAGAAGTCAAGACGTACCGAATCACCCTTGTACCTGGTCCCCGCTGCTGTCTCTTTGGCAACCAGTACGGTAGTACGCTTGCCCGGGCAAAAAATCGTGCGGCATAATCGTAAGTACTTTATTTTGTGTGTCGGCGAAACAAGAATCGCTGCGCGTATCGGCAACCGAACGCGGGGCAGGATGTGTCGTTCCTACGACGGATGTAAACAGTGATGGATGGGCTGAAGACACCGTCGGTGAGTGACGGTGGATGGATTTCTCTGTGATTCACGAAAGTCTCATCGCGGTCTCGCTGCTGGCGGCTACCTCCCTGATCGCGGGGTTCTTCGCGTATATGTACACGCTGAAGCGCCAGACATACCTCCTGCTATGGACCGCGGCTTGGGCTTTATTTGCGCTTCACTACGCGATTCCCGCTCTCTCTTTTTGGATCGCTGAGGGGCCCACCTACCAGGCCATCGGTCGCTGGGTATATGCCTTGGCGGGGTTGAGCTTCTTTCTCGGCGCACAACTGTACTCCCAGCGAAAGCCTTGGATTGTGCCCGTCGCCGCAGCTGCTGGCATTCTGGGATTGTGGGCCGCCGCCGACACCATCCACTTAGTTCCGATCCCCGTGATGATTCCCTCCGCACTGCTGTTTGTCGGCGTAGCTGTGATTTTCTGGCAAGAAAGCAGGCGACAGGAGACCTTGGCGGACAGTCTTCTGGCAGCCAGCTTTTTCTGTTGGGCCATTCTCCGTTTGACGCTTTACCTCGTATTCGGGGACGTGCAGGACGCCGTGAATGTTCGCCCCGTCGGCGCGATTCCTTCCGCAATGGTGGCCATGATCATGGTCATGGCGCTGTATGAAGAAGAAAAGCGCCGAATCGAACGCAACATGCTGGCGCTGTCCAATCTCAACCTGGCCACGTCCAGCTTTTCCGGCGGCGAAATACAACGAATGCTTTCTCAAGCGCTCGAGCGCGTGCTCGGCGTAGTGCGACTGCCAGCGGCGGCGTTGTTCCTGCATCATGGCGATCCCCAAGGGCCGACCTCGGTCGTTGCCGTCGGCCTGAACGAAGATTTTTGCCGGGTGGCGCAAGAAGAAGGCCTGGACGACTACCTGGTGGGGCTGGTAGCGCGGCTGGGTGGATTGCTGGGATTTCGTGATTTGCGCGACGATTCTCTGGCCGCTTTGGAGAAGGAAGACTCCATCCGCAAGTTCCGCCAGCTGGCCCTGGCGCAAGGTTTGCGTAGCGTTGTAGCCATCAGCCTGCAAGCCAAGGAGCAAGCCTTCGGGGTGCTGCTGCTGGGAACCCCGGACAGCCGCCGCTTCACCGCTGCGGAATTCCGTTTGCTACTGGCTCTGGGCCACCAGATCGGGATGGCGGTGGAGAACAGTTATCTGGTGCAGCAGACCTCGCGGCGATCCGAAGAGCTTCACGTACTGAACGAAATCGGCCGGGCACTTAGCTCCACGTTAAACAAGGAAGACTTGCTTCGCAAAGTCTGGGAAGAGTTGCGGCGGTTATTTGACGTTGAGAATTTTTATATCGCCGAGTTGGATCCTAATGGCAAGGAAATGCATTTCGAACTGGAGATTATCGACGGCCAACGGATGCCCAAACGCACCCGGCCGGCAGGAAACTTTATCACCGAGTACGTGATCCGCACCCGACAGCCCGTGCTGATCCGCGACAATTTCGTGGCCGAAGTGCAAAAGCTGGATGTGGAACCGATTCGTTCGCGTGGGTGTTTCTGCTGCGTTCCCTTGGTGGCTTACGATCACACCATCGGGGCCATGGCGGTGTTCTCCGATCAAGAGCATGTTTTCGATGAGGGCCATCTCGAGTTGCTTCGCGTATTGGCTAGCGAGGCTAGCATCGCCATTGAAAATGCGCGGTTGTTCCATGAGGAACGCACCAAGGCGCGGCATTTGTCGCTGTTGAACACCATCTCGCGGAATGCCATCGCTACCCTCAATCCCGACGAAATGGTGGCGAAAATTGCCGAGCAACTGGAGTCCGGGCTGGACTACGACCACATTGGCATCGGAATCCTGGAATATTCCACACGAGAACTGGTGATTCAAGCCGAAGCGGGGACCCGCCGCGGCGCTTTGGGCCAGCGCATTCCGCTGGGCACCGGCTTGTTAGGCCAGGTAGCTCGCAACGGCAAGATGGCCACCTATACTGCCACCGGCGATTCCCAATGGAAGCCACTGTTGCCCGAGTCGGTGGCTGCCGCGGCTCTGCCGATCTTCTACGCTGAACAGCTTCACGGCATTCTGTATGTCGAATCGACCCGAGCACTGGAATTCAGCGATGAAGAAATCCTGCTGTTGCGCACTCTTGCGGACTTGATCGCGGGCGCGCGGCATAATTCGCTGTCGTTCCAGAAGGCGCAGGAACAGGCCATTACCGATGGTTTGACCGGCGTCAAGACCCACCGCTTCTTCATGGAAGCGCTTTCCGGGGAATGGAAACGATCCACCCGCGCCGGACGGGCCTTTGCTCTGGTACTGATGGATCTGGATCGATTCAAGTTTGTAAATGACTTCTACGGGCACCTGGAGGGCGATCTGGTTCTTCGCCGCGTGGGTCATATTCTGGAAGCGAACTGCCGCCGCTCCGACGTGGTGGCCCGCTACGGCGGGGACGAATTCGTGATCCTGATGCCGGAAACCAACATGGAACACGCGCGACAATTGGCCACCAAGCTACGCAGCTGGGTATCCGCCGATCCCTTGCTCCGCGAGAAAAATATCAGCGCCAGCTTTGGTATCGCGTGCTATCCGTTGCACGGAGCCACTCCGCAGGAGTTGATTCAAGTAGCTGACGCTTCGATGTATCTGTCCAAGCATCAAGGCGGCAATGCGGTCTCGACCGCAGATCATTTCGATCCGAACGAAGCCAAGAAGTGGAAACGCGACGTACTGGAAGCGTACCTGGGCGTTACCCTGAAGCGGTTGTTCTCCACCGGACCGGAAGCGTTCGAAGAAATCTATTCCCGGCTGAAGCAGTTCACCGAATCGCTGGCGGCTACGGAAATAACCAATGGCGCTCCCACCAACCTTCCCGAGAGCGGCCAGCAAGCTTTGCCCCAGTCGGTGTTGGATACCGTCACCTCGCTCGCATTCGCCATCGATGCCAAGGACCATTACACCCAAGGCCATTCGCAAAAGGTTTCGGCCTACGCCGCTTTGATTGCCGAGGCTTTAGGTATGAGCGATTTGGAAACCGAAGAAATCCGGCTAGGCGGCGTGCTGCACGACATTGGCAAGGTCGCGATTCCCGAGCCGATCCTGAACAAGAGTGGGCCGTTGAATCCCGACGAGTGGGAGACCATGAAGTCGCACGTAACGTTTGGAGCGAAAATACTCGAGCCCCTCAAACCGCTAGCTCGAATTCGCGAGATGGTGCTGCATCATCACGAATACTTCGATGGGTCCGGGTATCCGGATGCCTTGGCAGCTGAAAATATCCCACTGGGCGCGCGCATCATCGCGGTGGCGGATGCCTACGACACCATCACCAGCGACCGGACTTATAAGAAAGCGCGCGGAGGCGACGAGGCGCTCACCGAGCTGGAGCGCTGCGCCAATGCTCAATTCGACGGCGAGATCGTAGCGGTATTCGTGCGCACCATGCGGCAGTTGCCACAAACGGTCATCGAACTGGCTTCCCTCGTCCGCAATTCGTAGCCTTCTAGAGAATGGTCACCCGCATAAAGTGTGATAGCGTGTTGCCGCTCATGCATCTCAGCCTGCAGTCGCAAAAAATCGGAAACGTTGCGGTCATCCGCTGTCGCGGACGGCTGGTGGTCGGCGAAGAGACCCAGCGGTTGCAAGCCGAAGTAGAGAAATGGTCGATCGAGACGAAAAATTTCCTGCTGCAGTTGAGCGAAGTGACGTATCTCGACAGCGGCGGGCTGGGAGCTCTGGTTCGACTGCAGGGTTCGCTGCGAGCCCACCACGGCGACCTCAAGCTCTGCCAAGTCTCCCCGTTCGTTTACACTGTTTTGAAAGCGACGAATCTGCTCGGGGTCTTGCACCCTTATGAGCACGAGACCGCGGCACTCACCGCATTTAGTCAGCGGCCCGCGCCGGTGGCGCCGGGACAAAGCCCATTGCCCAGCCGTACCCGCGTGCTTTGCGTCGATCCATCGAGTGACGTGTTGTCCTACATGGCAGCAATTTTGCAGCGAGCCGGCTTTGAGGTTCAGAGCACCCGATACCTCTCGGATGCCATGACTCTTTCAACGGTATCGCGGCCCCATGCGATCGTTTGCGGACCCGGAGTGCCAACCACCGGCGCGGCTTACGAGAAATTCCGGCGGCTCGGGTCACGCGCGCCTTTTCTGATGCTGCCCGCTGATTTCGATACGTCGGACGCAGGAGATTCAAGTGTGGATCTGGTGCAGCGAGTGCAGGCGCTGCTCCCGAACCCTTCCTAACCGGCCAGCGACCTAGTGCCGGCGGCACTGCGTCACTAACGCGTTAGGGTGGCCTCGATCAAGCCGTGCGGCTCTTCTGTGGGCACAAACACTTCTCCAGGATTGTCCATCCCGAGGGGGGCCAAATCAACAAGATTGAAGTGCTTGTTCGGCAACGAGAGACGAATCTCTAGAATTGATTCGAAATCACCTAGTACCGCTTGGCCCATAGCATATAGGGTGTGCTGGAGCGACAAGCTATGGTGCTGCACAAAAGCTTCGATCATGGATTTACGAACGCCGTTCCACAGCGCCTCGAAGTTGCCAACGCCAGGGGCGTACCGCCAATCGGCGTGTATCAGGGTGGCCAGGATGCGATTGCGGTCTTGCTTCAAAGTTGTGTACTCATCGCGAAGAAAGCCCTCGAAAGCCGAGTCGGCGGTCTTGAGAACGAATAAATTCGCGATGCCGGAGTGAACCACAGTTTCCCCACGGGTTGCCCGGACTTGCGCGATCCGCTTTTCCTCTCCAGCGTGGGTAAAGGCGGAGGCCTGAAGTTTATCGCCGTGAGCAAGCCGGGCCCACAGAGTTTCGGTTGCGTCCACCTGGACTTGCCAGAGTTGCGGGTTGCGCTGCAGGAAATGTGCGGTCAACTGTAGGCAAAAGTCTTCAATGGTGCCGATCGGATGCTTCCTGGCCAGCGCATATACGGTATTTTTCATGGTGTCAGTGGGCAGGACTTTGCTGTTGTCCCCAAGGGTATGGACGCTTTCAAAATCGCCCTCGAAGGCCACCGCGACGTCCAGCTCCTGAACGTCGTGCCGGTCTTGGTGCCGCGCGACCCGGAAAACCCGCACCCGCGATTTACCGTAGCTATTTTGCGCCAGACGAATGGCCATGGATCAGTTCCCCCGATACGTGGAATAGCCAAATGGGCTCAGCAGCAGCGGGATGTGATAGTGCTGGCTGGCGTCACCAACGCTAAAGATCACACTCACCTGGGGGTACAGGGTCTTAACCTGGTTCGACGCAAAGTACGCTTGGGTATCGAAGGTGAGCCGGTAGGTTCCTTCGATGAGGCCATCGGGCGGGAGTAAATCTCGGGAACGGCCATCCTTGTCGGTGGTGCCGCGCCCGACTTGCTTCCATGCGCCGGCACTTGCTTGCACTTCAAGGAGCAGCGGAACGTTTTCCGCAGGGCGGCCGGCGGAGAGGTCCAGAACGTGGGTGGTTAGCTGGCTCATGACCCCAGTAATTTCTCCAGACGCAGACGAGTTATTTTGCGTTGCTCTTCGGCAGCGATACGCAATTCTGTTTCTGGGTCGTTGGGCAGGCGTTGCTGCAGGCTTGCAAAGATTTCGCTGCCGCTCTTGCCGGTCGCACAAATCAAGAACACAAAGCCAAATTTCTCTTGATACTCGCGGTTGACCTCCGCCAATGCCGCCGAACCTTTCCGGTGGTGTGCTTGAGCTGCGGATTGTTCCGTTGCGGACCACTCCCGAGCATTCGCGGATTGATTTTTCTTGGCACGCCGATCACCGATCGCGGGATGGTGGCGAAAGGCCTCCAGCCAATGGGCACGATCGAGGTCCGCCCAGCTGGCATCGGCAGCTTCCAACAAGCGGTCCGCAGAAGCAAACGGGAATTGCCCGATCATCTTCTTTACCCAGGCCTGCGAGCCACAACAATCGAATAATTTCTGCGCCAAATCGAGCTTGGAGAATGCATTTAAACTTGCCATGCCGCTAAGCGCGTGGCCCGGTGGAATCGCTTGGCCGAATACGCGCAGCCGGCTCACCCCTCCGTCCGGATAAATATTGAACCGCAGATGGGTCACCATTCCAGCAGGACTAAGATCCGTGAAGTTGTGGCGGCGGTGGGCCTGGAGTTTGCTCTGCGGCAGCAAGGAGGTCCAGGCGATTGCGGCGATCGACGCGGGGTCGTCGTTTAACACCTCTACAGAGCAAGCTTCAATCGAACAACGGTCAGGAAAATTCCCCTTGTAGTGCGCGGTGTCCACTTCGACGCGTCGAATGGTACCGGGCATGCCCAGCTTCACGATGGTCCAGTCATGGCCCGGACCTCGGCGGCGCTTGGTCTCCCAGCCATCACCCATATCGCGTCCGCGGCCGGGCAGAAGCAGATTTCCCGGGGCGCCGAAAAACTGATCGCTGCAGGCGACGATGCTGCCACCGTTCTCTACCGCAACCAAATCCAACTCAACGCCGGCAACTCGCTGGATGTTAGGCACCACGGTCCCGTAGATTCGCAAGCGCGCTACACCTCCATCCGGATAAATTTTCAGCCGGACGTGAGTGACCCGTCGTTCCTGGTTTGCGGCAAACCAATTCTGCCAATCGCCGCGAAGGGCGGTCTGTGGAAACACTTCGGTCCACGGCGTCGCGTCAGAGCCCAGCCGCTTGCGCTCATTTGCATAGGGATAACCGGGCCCAAGGTCGCAAGCTTCGAGGGAAAACTGTTCGGGATAATTGCCTTTGAAAAAACTGGTATCCACCAGTACGCCGCGAATGATTCCGGCCAGCCCCAGACGTACGATGCACCAATCAAAGCCAGGTGTTCGCCGGCGCCGGGTTTCCCAGCCGTCCATCCACTTGCCGCGAATGGTGTATTTCCCCTCAATAAAGATCGGCTTCGAAGGTTTGAGGAGATTTTGCTTGCCGGCAAAGAACTCATCATTGGCTAGAATGGCGCGCCCGTTCAAGCGCTCCGACGCCAGGTCGGCCAGCTGGGTAAAATCTTTCACCGTGGGCCTCGCCGAAGTATCTTTCCAGCTGGATTTGCGAGCACTCCCCACTCGAAAGCTTTCCGTCCGCGAAGATAGCTAGTCTCAACCACTCCGGACAATTCTCGTCCTTGGTACGGCGTTAGCGGATGACGATGGCGCAACTGCGTTGCATCCACACGAAATGTTTCTTCAGGACGAAAGATCACCAGATCGGCGTCACAGCCCACCGCGATTGCTCCTTTTCGATTTTCCAGACCTGCCAAGCGCGCCGGGGCGCTGGACATCCAGCGCGCCAGGTGGGTGAGAGCATAGCCGCGCGAGCGTGCCCCCGTCCACACCGCGGACAACCCTAGTTGCAAGGAAGCAATCCCGCCCCATGCCCGAAAAAAGTCACCCTCTTGCCGGAGTTTCATCGACGGTGGACATGGAGAATGATCGGATGCAATCAGGTCGATGGTATGGTCTCCCAGAGCCTGCCATAGCATTTCGCGGTTCTCTTGCTCGCGAATCGGCGGCGCGCATTTGAATTCCGTCGCTCCGTCTGGTATCTCTTTCGCCGCAAACGATAAATAGTGCGGGCAGGTTTCAACGGTCACCTGCAACCCTTCGGACTTTGCTCGCGCGATGGACGCAATCGCATCCGAGGAGGACAGGTGCACGATGTGAATTCTCGCGCGAAACTCTCGCCCCAGGCGAATCAACAACTCGATCGCTTGGTTTTCCGCCTCGCGGGGATGCGAGGCCAACCAATTTCGGTGCTCTGTTTTTGAAACCGTGCTCGCCGAAATCTTGGCGGTGGCGTGGTCGATGGGACCCGGCAATTCGGCATGAACCAGTAGTGGCGCACCTAGCGCTGCCAACTCGGGCAGCGCTAGGCGCAAATCAGCTTCACTCACGCAGGAAAACTCATCCACCCCGCTGGGTACCAGGAAACACTTGAAGCCAAATGCGCCTGCATCCCACAAGGGCCGCAATTGTTTCGCGTTGCCGGGCACAACACCACCCCAAAACCCTACATCGACGTGCAGCTTCTCTTCGGTCGCAGCTGCCAACTTTAGGCCATACGCGAGCGGACTAGTGGTCGCCGGGACACTGTTCAGCGGCATCTCGATCAGCGTCGTGACCCCTCCGGCCGCCGCCGCTTGAGTCGCGGTGGCAAAACCTTCCCACTCGGTTCGTCCCGGCTCGTTGATGTGCACATGGGTATCGACCAGCCCCGGCAAAATCGCCGCGGACCCAGCCTCATGGACCACCGCATTCTTCGGTACATCGTGGTATTCGGAAATCCGGGCGATCACTCCGTCCACGATGTGAATTGCCGCCGGTCGTTCGCCTTCGGGGATAATCACCCGCCGCCCACGAACTACCAGCGGCAGATTTGGGTTCGAACGTTCGGCAGCCAGTGGAGGGAGGTTGGGCATCAACGGGAATCAGGCGGACAGACGGAGGCAAAACTCCGCCAGCAAATTCTGGGCGATACGCCGGCGATATCGCTCGGAAGATCGCATGTCGTCGATCGGCGCGATCTCCGCAGCAAGAATTTCCTGGGCGCGCCGAACCGTCGCCGCAGTGACCCTTTCGCCACGGAGTGCTTGTTCGGTCTTGAGCGCCCGCAACACCACCGGGGCAACGCTGCCAAGCGTGATCCGAATATCGAGGATGCGCCCTTCTTGCATGTGCGCGGCGCCTGCGAAACACACTTTTGAAATCGCCTGCGCTCTTCGCGTTCCCACCTTGCGGTAATACTGCCGCCACGGCGCCTGCGGCCGGGGCAGGCGTATCCCGCGAATCATTTCGTCCGGCCGCAAGCCGATCTGTCGGTATCCTGTCCAAAACCCCTGATACGGCACCCAGCGCGACCCGCTGGCAGAAATCAACTCCAATTCCGCGTCGTATACCAGCAGCGCCGGCGGTGAATCCGCCGCAGGCGAAGCATTGGCGATGTTCCCGCCGAGGGTGCCGCGATTTTGCGTGGCGACGCTACCGGTTTCTGCTGCCGCGCGAGCCAGGAGCGGAAACTCGCGACCTACCAGAACGTGACCTCGCACTTCGCTGTATGTCGTCAAGGCCCCGAGGGTAATGGCCGATGGCTCGACCTCAATACCGCGCAGCTCTGGCAATTTCCAAATGCTCATAAACTTCCGGTGGGCAAGCTTCCCCGCTTCCAGCAGCACCATCAAGTCGGTGCCGCCCGCCAGCGGCTTCCAGATCCCAGGATCGCTCGCCATGCATTCCAGCACCGTGCCCAAATCTGCTGGCGCTTGCATTTCGTAGCCAGGCACGAACGATCTCAACGACTCGGCTCCGAAACCCTGCTGTCGCTGAGAGACCGGGTGTTGCGGCAAGCCTCTAGCACCGATTCGATAATTTTCGTGTACCCGGTGCAGCGGCACAAATTCCCTGCTAATCCCTCGCGAATTTCTACTTCTGAAGGTCGCGGATTGCGCCCTAGAAGATTGCTGGCCGCCAAAATCATTCCCGGAGTGCAAATCCCACATTGGGTGCCGCCGTATTTCAGGAGCGCTTGTTGGACCGCGTGCAGGGTCTCCCCGTTGGCCATTCCTTCAATGGTTCGAATGCGGGTGCCTTCGGCGTGCAACACCGGTACCAGACAACTGTTCACCAACTGCCCGTCTATCTCGATGGCGCAGGCGCCGCATTCGCCTTCGCCGCAACCTTCCTTGGTACCGGTCAAACCGGGCAGTTCGCGCAAAACATCCAATAACCGCGCCATTGGAAACCCTTCCAGCTGGGTCCTCACGCCGTTGATCTCGCAGTGCACGGTAATTTTCTGCGCGGTTATTCGATCAGGCATGCACCCGGCTCCAGCAGCTCCAAAAGAACTTCCGGCGTTATCGGCACGCTGCGGATATCCACACCGGTGGCATTCGAAATGGCGTTGGCAATGGCCGGCGCGGTGCCATCCAGCGGCAGCTCACCGATTCCTTTGGCGCCTGCGGGGCCTCGCGAGTACGGATTTTCCTCAAAGAATACGCGAATGGGTGGAGTATCCATCGACGTGGGCATGATGTAGTTGGTCATCTGGCCATTGATCATGCGGCCCTCGCGCCACACCACATTTTCGTACAGGGCAAATCCGATTCCCTGGGCCACACCGCCTTCGATCTGGCCAGCCGCCAAAATCGGGTTGATCACTTTTCCAACTTCCTGCACGGCGACAAAATCGGTCACCCGCACTTCGGCGGTTCGCGTATCGACAGCAACTTCGGCGACGTACACGGCCCACGCGTAGGCGCCATAGGCGTCTCCCTGATAGCGGGTGTCGTCCCAGTGCAGATCGCTAGGATGCTGGTATTTGGCCATCGATCGCAGCGAACCAAATCGACCGATATATTCTCTGCAGGCAACGGCAAATTCTTTGGCACTGAAGCCGGGTTGCAAATATCCGCGGTCATAAAGCAGCTTCTGAACCGACAGCGCGGCCGACTCCACCAGCTTGCCCACGATCATGGTGGTGCGTGAGGCCACCGTCGGACCAGAGTTCGGCACCGTATCGGTGTCTGGTTGCATCACTTCGATCTGGTCGCAGTCCAATCCCAGGGCATCTGCGGCAATTTGCGTGAACACCGTGTTGGTTCCCTGGCCCATCTCGGTGCTGCCCGCCCAAATGCGCAGTCTTCCGTCCTCGGCAGCTTCCACGGCAGCTTCCGAGGCCAAATACTCTTCACCCGAGCCGGTAAATCCGGCGCCGTGAAGGAACGACGCAAACCCGATTCCGCGCTGGATGGTGCTGCCCGGGTTCTGTTTCTGAAATCGCTGCCGCTTGGCGTGATAGTCGCTGCATTCGAACGCACGGTCCATGAGCTGGGCCATCTTCACGTCTTCACGAACGACTTGATGCACCGCCAGGGTTTGCCCCATCTCAATAAAATTCCGCCTGCGCAACTCTTCCGGGGTTAGACCCACAACCGCGGCCGCGCGATCTAGATGCCGCTCCAACGCGAAAACGCTTTGGGGCGCGCCAAACCCGCGAAAAGCTCCGTGCGGAGGTACATTGGTAGCTACCGCGCGGCTTACGATACGTACATTTTCGCACCGGTAAGGCCCGGCCGCATGGATGGTGCCGCGAGAAAGCACCACTGGCGACAGCGTCAGGTACGCGCCGCCATCGATAGTGAAATCAATCTCCATTGCGAGCAATTTCCCATCGCGATCTAGCGCGGTGCGGTGCACCGTTCGCGACGGATGCCGCTTGGTAGTCGCCACCATATCTTCGGCGCGATCGTAAATCATCTTCACGGGCTTGCCGCATTTCCATGCCAGCAGCGCCGCATGACCCGCCAGCATGGAAGGATATTCCTCCTTGCCGCCAAATCCGCCGCCGGTTTCCGTTTGGACGACGCGGATGCGATCCCTCGGCAGTCCGAACAGCCGTACCAAAGCTTTGTGAACGTAGTAAGGACATTGCAGCGATCCCCAGACGGTCACGCCATGGTCGGCGCTGGCCTGTGCGATCATCCCCTGCGGCTCGATATATAACTGCTCCTGCGCGCCGGTTTGGTACTCGCCTTCCACCACGAAAGCCGCTGCGCCCCATACCGCGTCGACATCCCCTTTCTCCACGCGATAGGACTTGAAAACGTTGTCCGCGCCCCAAATAATTTCTGCGCCCGCCATCGATTCAGCAATCGTCAAGACCGCGGGTAGCGGCTCAGTATCGATGCGCACCGCGCGGCGGGCCTCTTCCAGCAAATATTTGTCGGCATGGGCAAGCAGCACCACGGCCTCTTCGGGATGATTGATCATCTCCTCGGCCAGGCAAGGCTGATCTTCGGTGAGCAGCGCGATGCAATTCTTGCCGAGAATATCCTTGGCGGTAACAATCGTAAACTCTTCCCAGGGAATGCCATCGCCGAAGTGAATCCCCGAAATTCGACCGCGCGGAATATTGCTGCGCACCGTCACTCCGTAGATCATGGCGGGAAACCTTAGGTCGTCGACATACTTCGCCCGGCCCAGTACCTTGTCGCGGCCTTCCTTGCGCGGCACGGACGTCCCGATCACCGGATGGCTCAATGTTAGAACCCTCGAAGCGACGATCCGCGAAAAAACTGCGGTTCAGTAATTTTAGCCTAGGAGGCCGGGTGGAGGTGGGAAATAGCCGGGCGGGCCTGCGTAAAATGGTGAATCTGTCTATAACCGATCGGGGGTGAGCCGCGCGGTCATCTCCAAGACGCGCTGATAATATTCCTTTTCCTTCAGTTGCGACCCGGCTTCCTGGTCAACCACGAAGGTAACGTCGGGGTGCATCTGCAAAGCCGAAGCGGTCACCGACGCGCTCACCGGACCTTCGATGGCTTTGGCTACCGCTTCGGCCTTGGCAGCACCGCTAGCCAGCAACAGAATGCGCCGGGCTTCGAGAATGGTTCCGATGCCCATAGTAATTGCGCATTGCGGAACCTCCGCGTCGCTGCCAAACCAGCTCCGATTGTCGTCAATGGTCTGCTGACTTAGAACTTTCAGTCGGGTGCGCGACCCTAAGCTGGAAGTCGGCTCATTGAATCCCACGTGGCCGTTGCGCCCAATCCCCAGGACCTGCAGGTCGATTCCGCCGGCTTGCCGGATGGCATCCTCGTACCTCCGACAATATTCGAGGTAGTCGCCGGAGATGGCGCCATCCGGGATATGAATATTGCCCGGGCTGACATCCACGTGATCGAAAAAATGCTGGCGCATAAAACCGTGGAAGCTGTGCGGGTGGCTGGCGGATAGGCCCACATACTCGTCGAGATTGAAAGTCACGACAGCGGAAAAGCTCAACCCTTCATCGCGGTGCAGGCGTACCAGCTCCTGGTACATCCCCCGCATGGTTGTTCCGGTGGCCAAGCCCAGCCGCAGCGCCGGGTTTTTCCGGACCGCATGAGCGATCAGTTCGGCGGCCTGCTGGCCGAGCTCGCTATCGTTGCGCTTGAGGATGAGCAGCATCGCAGCAACTTTCCATTTTCATTTTAAACCGTTTCAAATATAAGGATATAACACTTTCGTGAATTCCGAGTCTGGTCGCTCGGGAGTTCTTCACGCCCCTGATGGCCCGGCCAGGCTTGCGGCCGCTCGCCAGGACGCAGATTTGTCATCGTCGTTGCACAATTCGGTCTACACTGCCCGATCAATTCATGGGGGAGAGCATCCGCTAGCAAATGGCGCTCACGTCTACCGATTGGATGGTCATCGCCACTTACCTGCTGATGAATTTGCTCATCAGCCTGTACTACCGGCGGCGCTCGTCGGGTAGTACCGAAGAATTTTTCGTATCCGGCCGCAATGTTTCCTGGTGGTTGGCGGGTACCTCGATGGTGGCCACTACCTTTTCCGCCGACACTCCTCTTCTGGTGGCCGGCCTGGTCGCAAAAAACGGCATCGCCGGAAATTGGCTGTGGTGGTCGCAGTGCCTCTCCGGAATGATGACCGTCTTCTTTTTCGCACGCTATTGGCGGCGTTCGGAGATCTTGACGGACGTAGAATTCGTCGAGCTGCGATACGGCGGCAAGCCCGCTGCGTTTCTCCGTGGATTCCGGGCCATCTATCTCGGTGCGCTGATGAATTGCCTGATTCTCGGCTGGGTGATCAAGGCCATGATCAGCATTACCACCGTGCTGCTGGGCGACTTGATTGCCCAAGGCCGGGTGCTGCAACTGAGTGCCGGCGGCCAGGAGGTCTTTCGTTACACGCTGGGCCCGCCAGCGCATACGGCGTTGCTGATTTGCGTGTTGTTGCTGGTGCCCTTCACAGGAATCTACACATTCATCGGCGGCCTGTGGGGCGTGCTGGTCACCGACCTGTTTCAATTCGCTCTGAAGATGTCCATGATCATCGTTCTGGCCTGGGTTGCGGTGGCCAAGATTGGCGGTATGTCGCGGTTGAAACAGCAGCTGGCGCACGTCTCCAGCGTGACCAGTGGCACTGGGCAGCCAACCGGATCGATTCTTTCTTTTTTTCCCTCGTTTCATTTTGGTTGGACCACCGATGCCCTCTGGACCCTTCCGGTGATCACCTTCGCGCTGTACCTGGCCATCCAGTGGTGGGCCAGTTGGTATCCGGGAGCCGAACCCGGCGGCGGCGGGTACGTCGCGCAACGCATGTTCAGCGCGCGTGATGAAAAGAATTCGCTGGGTGCAACTCTGTGGTTCAACATTGCGCATTATGCGCTGCGCTCCTGGCCCTGGATCATTACCGGACTGGTGGCACTCGCGGTTTATTCGCCGCACGGCGGCATTCATCCCAGCATGGAATTCGCCGCCGAACCGGAAAAAGGATATGTGATGGTGTTGCGAGATTTTCTGCCGCCGGCCCTCCGGGGCCTGATGATCGCCGCGTTCCTGGCGGCTTTTATGTCTACTGTTGGCACCCAATTGAACTGGGGAACTTCCTACCTCATCAACGATTTTTACCGGCGCTTTGTGGTAAAGCGCGGGACCGAAAAACACTACGTGCTCGCCAGTAAAATTTTTATCGTTTTGCTGGTCATTGCCAGCGGCTACACCGCTGCGCACATAACTTCGATTCAATCCGCCTGGCAGTTGCTTCTCGGCATGGGCGCCGGAACCGGAGGTGTGCTGATACTTCGGTGGTATTGGTGGCGCATCAACGCCTGGAGCGAAATTTCCTCGATGATTGCGGCCTTCGGGGTGTCTCTCTCGCTGCAACGGATCAACTTTTCCGGAAATGACTCGGTGGTGTTCGCGAAAACGACCATGATCACTACCGCCGTTACCACCATGGTCTGGGCGGTGGTGACCGTGCTGACGCCGGCGGAGACCGACGCTCGACTGCTCGGCTTCTACCGGCGGGTTCGCCCCACCGTACATGGCTGGAAGCGAGTCGCCGCCCTCGCGCCAGAGATTACTCCGGTGAGAGATCTCCGGGCCAACACCTGGGACTGGCTTGCCGGATGTGCGCTGGTGTATGGCTGTTTGTTTGGTATCGGCGCACTGGTCATGCAAGCGTGGCTGACCGGAATTGCACTGTGTGCCTTCGCCGCCGCGTCCGGTTGGTTCATTTTCTGGAGTCTGGGGCGCCGCGGATGGGGCACTCTTTCGGGGGCCTGATGAGCTCCACGGCAGGATCAGTAGGTCCCCGGTGTCGAGCAAGCGACCAAATAAGAAAGCAGCGGACGGAGATTGCTCCCCGCCCGCCGGTTGGATACATTCACACGGTTAGAAGAAAAAGACTAGTCCTTGTCGTTGCGGTGCGGTGAAGCAGTCTGCAGACGCGAGATCAAAACCTGGGCGGCGTCAGGAGCTTGCACCTTCGCTTCGGTGATGATTTCCTCGGCGGTCACACCTTTTCCGTACAGACGCTTGTTGGCGTCGTTATCGGGGCGCAACGTTGAACCTTCGAGAGACACACCCGCAAAAGCACCACGCGCCCTCGAGTAGCTCAACATCTCGGCCCGCATGGTGACGTCGGTGTCCGCTGATGCATCGCGGCCCTTAGGTCCCGCGGCAACCGAAGCATCACCGCCTAGCTTGACCTTGCTGTGCAGAACGCTGTCCGCACCGCGATTGTTCATGACCAAAATCACGAAATCGGTGGCTTGGCCGCCGATTTGCAGACCGAAGCTACCGCCTTCGAGCGCCATCATGGATGGAGCGCCCCAGGGTCCGTCATAATTCTTGTGGGTACGGCACACCATCACGCCGCGACCATAGCTGCCACCGACGATGAACGCTGCTTTGAGTACCGAAGGGAACACGATGACGCAACGCGCCTTGTCCAGCAGGTCTTGCGGGATGTCGTCGGGCACGTCCAGAATTTCTTTCACCACGGTGCCCGCATTTTGAATGCGGTCCGTTTCTTTTTGTTCTTCGTCCTTGGCTTTGGCGAAGGCGCCCGGGGATAGCAATAATCCCGCGAGGGCTCCAGCTAGAACCATCGAACCTATCTTCACATTGATACCATTCATCAGCACTGCCTCCTTAGAAATCTTGTGATTGGCCCGTCGAGCATACTCGCTGCAACCGATTATCCCCGTTTGTCTGTAACCAGCAGCACGACTCCGCCGACCAGCGCAAGCGCGCCCAGTATGGGAGGCAGAGGTACTGTGTGGTTTTCACTCTTGGTGGCCTGGATCGGCCCGACATCCAGCACCTTCTTTTGGGTGGTGTACGTGAAGCCGCCGTAGATCAGGGCCACGATGCCAATTACAATGAGAACGATTCCAATCGCCTTCATGTTTCCTCCGTGCTTACTCCATGGCCACCCAAAGGGCAGGCTCGGACCACGCTAGGCTCTGCGCAGCAGATGACCGACTAGGGTGACCAGGAACAAAACCAGGAAAATATAGAACAAAATTTTTGCAATGCCCGCAGCGGCAAAAGCAATGCCACCGAAACCGAGCAAAGCAGCTACTAGCGCAACGATGAAAAAGCCGATCGCATATCGCAACATGCCTGCCTCCATTTTCTAACTCTTGTCTTGATTCCCACCGGACAACCGAAGTTGACGTCTACAAGCTGACGTTAGCGACGTCGGTACTTTTACAAAACCGGGCCGCAACCTCCATACCAGAGAGACCTTACTCGCTTACTTGCCATCGTGTAGCGTTCACCCCGGCGCGATACGTCTCAAGAAGGGTTAGGTCAAGAAGGGTTAGGAAAGTGGAAACCGTTTTTCTTTTTACTGCGCGGCACGATGCGGAATACGAACTGGCGGCTTTTTTCAACACCGCAGAGGTTGCCGGCAATTCGGGGTTCGAGGTATCATGTACTAGTACGAGGTCCGCATACCATCGCACTTTCCATAGTAGTATCGCTCCGCCAGTTGCCCATCCAGCGCTTCGGTGCATCTCACCGGGCAGCCTGGCCGATCGTGTTTTTACCATGTTGGCGAACGTTTGACGACGCACCGGATTCGCTAACGCCCAGGTAAGTTGAAGGAGGGCCGGATGGAACCATTACGACTGTTGGTGGCCGACGACCACGAAATCGTGCGCAAAGGCCTGCGCTCCATCCTGGAGGCGCAACCCGGCTGGCAAGTAGCCGCCGAAGCCAGTGACGGGCGCGAAGCGGTGGACAAAGCCAAGCAGCTCAAGCCCGACGTAACCGTGATGGACATCGGCATGCCCGCACTGAATGGCCTGGAAGCCGCACGCCAAATCCTAAAGCACGACGTCCGCGCGAAGATCCTCATTCTTACCATGCATGAGTCCGACCCGTTGATTCGAGAAGTTCTGGATGCCGGCGCGCGTGGGTACGTACTCAAAACCGATGCCAGCCGCGATTTGGTGGCCGCCGTGAACGCCATACGCAGCAATAAGACTTTTTTCACCGCGAAAGTCGCGCAAATCGTTCTGGATGGCTACCTGGATAAAAAGCCAAAAAAAGAAGTGCAGAGCGCCCAGAGCCGGCTCACACCCCGCCAGCGCGAAATCGTGCAACTGCTCGCCGAAGGCAAAAGCAGCAAAGAAGTAGCGGTGGCCTTGAACCTCAGCGTCAAAACTGCCGAAACTCATCGTGCCAATATCATGCGGCGGCTCGACTGTCATTCCGTCAGCGAACTGGTGCGATACGCGGTTCGCAACAACATTATCCAGGCGTAAGTACCCTCAAAATTCGCCAGTGGTCATGATCCGAAGTATTCAAAAACAAACCGTCAACTTGCGAGATGGTTAAGCCCTCCCACCGGCGCGCTCGGGCCAGGGTTGACTACATTTTCGGTGCTGGCAACCTACCCGATTTAGGGTATATCAGCCGGGTTCCTTGGCGTGATCTTCTAAACTGGTAGTCATCGAATTGGCATCGAATTGGCAATCAGTGTGAGCCAAGGAGGCAAGATGAATTGGGACCGCGTAGAAGGCAAATGGAAGCAGGCTTCAGGTAAGGTCAAGGAGCAGTGGGGCAAGCTGACGGACGATGACATTCAGACCATCGCCGGGAAGCGCGATCAATTGGTCGGGCGAATTCAGGAACGCTACGGGATCGCCAAGGACGTTGCGGAAAAGCAAGTCGAAGAATTTTCCAAGACGTATGGCACCGACGTGGACACCACCACGGTGAAGCGCAACGTCGCCGGCCACTAAGCGCCCGGCGATGCTTGGCACTCAGATGCAGGGCCGGACGGGTTCCGGCCCTTTTGTTTGTGGACGGATTCATACCTACGGGACATCCAACCGGCCGACGTATCCGGTCATCTCGAGATATCCAACGCCGCTCAGCGACGCGGCCCGCCTGCTCCCGGTCATCTCCATCGCACCCTCCCAATAACTCGGAGTGACATTCCCGGTTGCTGCTAACTCCTGCGACCCCAGCAGCGTTGACGCGGTCAATTCGATCTGATATTTCGGCACAGATATTTTCCATCGAATCGGATAGATGGCGTGTGTGGCTGGACTGGTCCACGATAAATTGCCAGAGCCGGCCCGGTTTGCTAGCGTCCCCGGCTGCAGCGAAAAATCCTTGGCCCCCAGATGTTCGCCAATCCCGCGGGTATCGACAAACGTTCCCGCAGAATAAGGATCGAGCGAGCCATCCTTGCGTCGCATTCGAAACAACATCAACTCGGTGCGGTCTTGCAACTGCACGCTGAACCAGTCCCATCCAACCTGGTTGGAATCCAATTGGTGAGTAAAAAACTCGTGATCCATCCACGCGAGTCCGGTCACCTCCATCTTTTGCGTACCTACCGAAATTTCTCCATTCACCCCAATTCGCGTCAGCGAAAAATAATGCGAGGCCCGCCCGGCGCCCGGGGCTTTTTGGCTGACACCATTCTCACCGTGAATCACTGGCGGCTTTTCCGGGGTTAGTGTGAAGTGCAGTTCGAACTGATCGTCGATGGCTTGCAAAATCTGCTGGTTGCTCTGCCATTGAACCTGCCAATTTCCGTTCCAGACGCGCCCCTGAGATTCGCTGATGCCAGCAATTCCCGGCCCCGCGCGGTTGGTACGCTCGGTGTGATAAAACCGGCCGCCATCCAAATCGCTGAGCGCCAAATGCGCCAGGTACAAATCCCGCAAGTCCCACGCGCCGGTTTTCGCAGCATCCCGGCTCACCCCTTGCCGGAAAAAGGTCAGTTCGAATCCGAATCGCTTTCCACTCGCGGACTTCACATTGCCGGTGTAATACCACCACTCGGTCTGATAGTCGGGATGATCAAAGTAATCGCGAGGAAATTGATAGTGGTAGCCCGGCTGCGCGGTTACGAACCCGCCCGCTTGCTCTTGCGCCGGATCCCTCGGGACCAAAAACGCTTGCAACACCAGCAGCACCGCGGCCCGGCTCACACCCCTACTCCTCATGCACAACCTCGATCGGATTGAGGCGCACCGCGACGCTCGCCGGATACAAGCCGGCCAGCACTGTGGCCACATAAACGACACCTAACGCGGCTAACAAAATGGCGACCGGCCAGTGAAACCGGATCGTCCACCCGAACGATTGCTTATTAATGACAAAAATCAAGACCACGGACATGGCTAAGCCCAACACTACGCCGGCGAATGTGGCCAGTAACCCGACCAGTCCCGCTTCAACCATAATCAGTTTTCGAACTTGCCCGGAACTGGCCCCGAGAAAACGGAGCAGGCCCAATTCCCGCCGGCGGTCAATGACCAACGCCAGCAGCGCTCCGGCCACACCCATAACCGCGACGAGCACGGCCACGCCTTCCAGTGCGTAGGTAATGGCAAAGGTGCGATCGAATACTCGCAACGCCTCTCGGCGTAAGTCGCGATTTGAGAAAATCAGTACGCGATGGCCGGCAGACACTCTCTCGATTTCTTCGCGCACCACCTGCACTCGAGCGTTGGGCGCCAGATAAATCGCTAGATTCGATGGGGCACCATCCGGCAAATATCTGAGCATGACGTTGCGATCCATCAAGATGCTGCCACGCTCGCTGGAGTAGTCGTAATAGATGTCAGCAACACGAAACGTTGCCCGCGAAGTTCCCAGCGGTAAGGTGATCGAATCGCCGGCGCGCAGGTGATGCTTATTCGCAAAAGGCTCGCTCACTACCACGGCGTTGGCGTTGTGCATGTCGGCCAGAACTTGTTTGGTCGGCCGCCCAGAAAGAAAATCGGCTTCTCGATAAGCGCGCAAGATATTCAGCTCGACCGACGCCAATCCCGCGGGCATTCCTTCGTAGTTGGTTTCATAGGCCCGCAATCGATCGATGTTGGTAACTCCCGGCAACGCCTCGATCGCATCCGCCAACTGCACAGAAATCGTGGGATGCCGGTCCGCTGCCGGATCACCTGCCGGCCGCATGTAAAGGTCCGCCGGCAATTGATCCTCCATCCAGCGGAGCACCGTCTCGCGAAAGCTGCCGACCATGATTCCGATCGAGGTCATCATCGCGATGGCAGTGGAAAGGGCCGCGACCAGGACCGAGGTCCGGCTTAGTGACGCGGACAGGCTTCGCGAGCCTAACAGCGCTTCGACTCCAAAAACCTTCCCCAGTATTTTCGACGGAAGATCGGTCAGGACATACACCATCTCTGGAATCGCCAGCGCTGAGCCAATGATCAGCAGCAACGCCGCCAGGTACCCGAAAATCGGCTTTCCGGCAATCGCCGGAGCCCGTGAAGCAATGGCCGCCGCAACGCCGAACCCCACAGCCAACGACAGATCGCGCATGCGGTGAACTCGTGCGACATACTCTATGCGCCCCCTGGCCATGGCTTCCACCGGCGGCACTCGTGACGCTTCGCGCGCCGGTGGGTACGCCGACACCACAGCAACCCCCAAGCCCATGGCCAACGCCAGCTCTACCGATCCACCATCCAGGTGCATCGGCCCCGGTTGACTGCTGACGTACAGCGAATTCACCGTCACCGCCATCAGCTTCAGACAGGCGCCGGCCATGACTCGCCCCAGCGGCAGTCCGATCATCGCTCCCAACAATCCGAAGCTGGCCGCTTCCCCTAGAAATCCTGTGAGCACTGCGCCTCGACTCATGCCTAGCGCCCGCACGATGCCGATTTCGGCGCGACGCCGAACCACCGACACCGACACCGTGTTGTAAATTAGAAATGCTCCGACCACCAACGCGATGTAGCTCAGCAGCCGCAAATTCCATCGGAAAGCCGCCAGCATCTTGCGGTTGTCATCGGTGCTGGCTCCCGCGGTGCGCACCTGGACGCCCGCTGGCAACACCGTGGCCACCCGGCGTTCCCACTCCTCGACGGACCGGCCGGCCGGAAGCTTCGCCAGGATGCGGTCGAGCCGCCCCGCTTTTCCCAGCGCCCGCTGGGCGACGGCAATATCCATCACGATTGCCGAAGCGTTACCTCCCGAATCCGGAAACACCGCCCGCACGACATAGGTATGGATCTGATCGTTGATCAGCAGGTCAAGTTTGTCTCCGGGTTTGCGCTTCAGACTGGCCCCCACCCAGATGCTGTCGTCCTCGCCCAGGTGCTTGAGCGCGTCCTCCCGCTGCTCGATTTGCGTACCCGCCGGCAGCCCGCCGCGATTGCCAGTTTCTCCCATCAGGTCCAATCCCAAGAGTGGAAGGGTCTGCTGGGTGTCCTCCACGACCGCGAAATCCTCGACCCGCGGCGAAAATCGTATCGAATAGGGCAGCGACACGAGCGCGCCCATGACCCCTTCGGGCACACCTCCCACGGAGGTGATCTCCAGATCGTTCTCCCCGGCCAGGGTCTCCATCGAAGAATGAAACGATCCGGTCGCCGCGGTTCCCGCCAGGTCGATCGCCAACACCACCGCCACCCCGAGCGCGATGGCCAGGACGGTCAGAGACGTACGCACCGGCTCATGTGCTAAGGGACGAACGATCAATCGATAGAGAACCCGCAGGAGAGCCATCTTTAGCGCCGCATCATTTCTTGAATCTTGCCATCGCGCAAGCGCACCACCATATCCGCAAGGCTGGCCGCCTCCGCGCTGTGCGTAGCCATGATCGTCGCGGTGTGCTGCTCGCGGGTCAACCGCAGCAGCAACTCCAGCACCGCGTTTCCTGTGACCGTATCCAGATTTCCGGTGGGTTCATCGGCAAGCAACAGACTCGGCCCGTGGACGAGCGCGCGCGCAATGGCCACCCGCTGCATCTGCCCGCCGGAAAGTTGATGCGGATAGCGCTCGCCCAAGCCTTCCAGCTCCACCCAAGCAAGCCGTTCTCGCGCGGCGGCGCGGACATTTTGCCGACCCGCCAGGAGCAACGGTAACTCGACATTTTCGAAAACGGTTAGAGTGTTCAGCAATTGAAAAGATTGGAAGATGAATCCAATTTTTTCCCGGCGCAGCCTGGTGAGCTGGGGGTCCCGCAACGACGAAGTATTCACGCCATCCACCACGACCGCGCCCGACGTCGGGAAATCCATGGCGCCGGCTAAATTGAGTAGCGTTGATTTCCCGCAACCGCTGCGTCCTACCAACGCCACCAATTCTCCGCGGGCTACTTCCAGGGACACCTCATCGAGCGCCCGCACCGCCTGGCCTTCACTCAAATAATTCTTGGTTACATTTTGCAAGGACAGGATGGGCATCGCTGGCGGTCGTATCGTTTTCTGAAGGTGGAAGATGCTCTGCCGAAGCGGCACTTCGCAGCGCACCGGCTGCTTTGACGTATCGATCCAGCTAGGATTTCGCGGAGCTCAGCGCCTTCTCAATCGCCGAGGTAACTTCCGGCGAGTCCGGAGTCACTTTTGGTTCGAATCGCGCCAGTACTTGCCCATCCGGGCCGATCAAAAACTTGGTGAAGTTCCACTGGATTTCGCCGCTGGTCTTGGGGTTCGAGCTGGAGCTGGTCAGGAATTGATACAACGGAGTTTTGTCATCACCTTTTACCGACACTTTAGACATCATTGGGAACGTTACGCTGTACTTGCTGGAGCAAAAGGTCTTGATCTCTTCATTGGTGCCCGGCTCCTGGGAGCCAAAGTTGTTGGCGGGAATTCCTACGATGACCAAGCCGCGATCCTTGTACTTCTCATAAATGGACTCCAGCGCGGTGTACTGCGGCGTGAAGCCGCAACGGCTGGCCACGTTCACCAGCAGAACGACTTTGCCCTTGTAAGCCGCCAGCGGGGCCGGCTGTCCGTCGATGGTCTTTAAGGTGTAATCGAACACGGTTTTGTCCCCTGCGAATAAAGAAACGCCGAGAAAAAGCGTGGAGCATGCCACCGCGATCGCGAGTTTGCTCATAATTTCCTCGGGACCATTCTTACCCAGAAAGCCGGTTGCGGGCAAACTAGCAGCGAAATACGCGGACTTTCCATGGTTTTCCGGCCGGTCCGTTTAGAAGCGCGGTAACCGCAGATTTCACCCAAGACCAGGACGCAAATTAAGCTTGGTAAAGCAGATCAGTGCGCTGGTACAACGCTTTGGTTGTGCAATCGGGGCATACGAACTCACCTCCGCCGGAGGGAAAAGACGGTTTGAAGACGTCCATGAAATGACTCAAGGTCCCCAGATCCTCAACCAGCGAGTACGTAAATCTCGCTTTGCAGTTTCGACACTCCAGAGTCCAGCTTGGCATGAAGCCACCTACGCCACCGTAGACCCGGAGGTTTGTAAAGGACATACCCTAATCACTTGGTATTTCGATCTACCACAGTTGTCTTAGCCGCCAGGATCGCGACGTCCAGGGACTTGCTAAAACGCGCCGCGGCTGCCCGGGGGCCACCGGCAAACTTGAAGACGAGCGCTGGCTAGGAACCCGGCCGGCAAAAGCAAACGGCCATTGAGCGATGCTAGCTGCTGGTATAGACTCACGCGCGCACCATAACTCTATCGGGGTGGCTGCGCCGGGCGCCGGAGATGCGCTGCGCAAGGGCTGCAGGGGTTAGCGGTAACGGCTTCGCCGCAAATGGTTTATCTGGCAATTTGTAGTGAACGTTCAGGAGGCACGGATGCTCTTTGCATCGGCGCTTACGGTTACCCACCGCATCCTCGCGCCCATCGATATCGCCATCATCGCCGTCTATTTCATCATCGTCTTCGGCATCGGCTTCTACTTTTCGCGCAAAGAGCGTACTTCCGAGGATTATTTCCTGGCTGGCCGCAACATTGGCTGGTTTGCCATCGGAGCCTCGCTGTTCGTCTCGAACATCTCTACCGAACACTTCATCGGACTGGCCGGATCCGGTGCCACCTCCGGGCTGGCTGCGGGCAATTTCGAATGGCAAGCGTCCATGATTCTGTTGCTGCTGGCCTGGGTTTTCGTCCCGTTCTATTTGCGGTCCAACGTCTTCACCATGCCGGAATTCCTGGAGCGGCGGTTCAATCGTAGTTGCGCCACCTACCTGGCTTCGATTTCCATCATCGCCTACATCTTCACCAAGATTTCCGTGCACTTGTACGCCGCCGCGATCGTGCTGGAGCGCGTGGTCGGCTGGAACCAATGGACTGCCGCCATCATCCTAGTTATCGCTACGGGCATCTACACCATCGCCGGGGGGCTGGCAGCAGTCATCTACACCGATCTGATTCAGACTCTGATCCTGTTGGCCGGCGCCATCGCGCTTACCTTCATCGGGCTCGATAAGGTTGGGGGTTTCTCCGCTTTGCGCGCCGCGGTTCCGGCTAGTTACTTCCACATGGTGAAACCCATCTCCGATCCCGATTTTCCGTGGACCGGCATCTTCTTTGGCGCCCCCATTCTCGGAATCTGGTACTGGTGCACCGATCAGGTGATCGTGCAACGCGTGCTTTCCGCGAAAGACGAAGGGCACGCGAAAGCTGGCGCCATTTTTGCCGGCTTCCTAAAAATTCTACCGGTGTTCCTGCTGGTAGTTCCCGGAATCATCGCCTTCGCGTTGTATCCGCAACTGTTCCACGTCGTGAATGGCTTGGTGACCAACGGAGACATCGCCTTTCCCACCGCGGTCGTGAACTTGCTTCCAACCGGCCTGGTCGGTTTGATGATTGCCGCCCTGCTGGCTGCGCTCATGGGCGCGATGAGCTCGGTATTCAACTCCGCGTCTACCATGGTGACCCTCGATTTCTACAAAAAGTTTCGCCCTCAAGCCAACGAATCGCAGTTGGTCACCTTCGGCCGCATCGCCACCGGCGGCATGGTGGTTCTCGGCTTACTGTGGGTGCCGTTCATTCATTTGCTGAGCGCGCAGTTGTGGGTTTATTTGCAGAGCGTCCAGGCTTATATCAGCCCGCCTATTACGGTCTGCTTCATTTTCGGAATTCTGTGGCCGCGCTTGAATGGCCAGGGCGCTATTACATCGCTGCTGGTCGGCTTCGTGCTGGGGGCTACCCGCTTCATCATGGAAGTTCTCGATAAGACTCATCACTACCAGTCCGGAGTCATCCGCTGGCTGATCGACATCAATTTCCTTCACTACGCGATCCTGATGTTTGTCGTTTGCACCTTGGTTTTGATCGGCGTAAGCATGCTCTTTCCCGCGCCGCAGCGCAGCAAACTGGCGGGCCTAACCTTCCAGACCGTGGACGACAAGATCGATACCCTTGACGCCAAATCTCCCCTGCTGCAGCGTGAAACTCCTCGGGAGCACAACATCAATCTGACGCTAACGTATGTATTGATCGCTACCGCTCTTTGCCTATGGATTTACTTCAGATAGCAGGCGCAGGCATGGCCGGAACGGAGAGCATGCCGGCGGGTGCTCCTCAAGTTGGGAAACATGCCTGGTTCGGAAACCACGGCAGGACCAGATGAAAACGGTTCAGACTCTGAAGCCCAACGTCTCCCAGCAGCAGGCCTTACGGGCCTTCAACGCTCCCGGGTTGAGTTCCCTTTACTGGCGCAGCCTGCGTGGTCCGGTGCAACGCCTTGCCCAGGTGTATGTGCCGTTTATGTTGTTTCGCGTTCGCTACGAAACCGGACCCACTGTGAATCGCCGTTTATTTGGAATCGACTCTGTAGATGGCTCGCTGGACATGTTCGAATTCCCGCGTGTGCCGGTCACCGGTGAGCTTCTGCAACTGGAAACTCGCAACTCCTTGCCCGCCGCTTTGCCGGCCGAGCGCGCTCGGGAAATATTCCGCGAGAAAGTTCTGCGGGTCGTCTTTCAGCAGGGATTTTTCAAGCTGCGCGAGCCGCGCATCGACATCACCCCCGAAGCTGTAAATGTCCATCTCCCGTACTGGCTAGCTTTCTACGGCGACCAACCGGTACGCTGCCGGGTGCTGGACGCGGTTCGCCGCCGCATGGAAGGCGGCAAAGCTTCCGCTTTCTTCGAAACCTGGCTGGCCGCTTGAGCTGCTGCCTCACGCTCAACGCATGGCGAAAATGGATAACGATTCTGCGGGTGCCTGCAGGTCGATTTCGCCAGCCGAGATGACCGCCGTCGCGCCGCCCAAGAGTAGCGCCACGCTTCGTGAACGCTGCCGTGCGGTGTCGGCGACCAGCATGCGCAATTCCCGGCTGTGCGGCCCATCATTGAAAACTACCAAGACTTTCTCTTCCTGCGACTCCCGCGCAAATACGTAGCTGGTATCGTCCGCCTCGTTCATAGATTTGCATCATCCCGCGCAACGTACGTATCCGTCCAAACATCAATTTGATCCTCGCGGGCGAACTCCCCTTTTCACTGGCAAAGCGCGGCACATGGTGATTTCCAAAAGATAAGATCAACTGGTGGGGTCGCGGATACAAACTGTCGGGTCGCGGTACCTCCGCGATTCGGCCGGTTGCGCGCCCCGCAGGAGCACATCCGCGTAAGCAAAGTACATGGGGCAATCGAACCGCGTCGTGCCCTTGACAAAACTTTTTCACTGTACTGGCCCCGGGAGCAACGCTTCGGGCCCAGCCACAAACAGCAATCGGCCGAAAGCCTCCGGAACATGGAAATTCGGCTCCTTGGTCCGCGTAGGCTGCCACGCCGAATAAAATCGCGGCTCGGACTGGCCCTCAACCCGATAAAAATTGCACCGCCAGACCGCGGACGGGTCGAACCTGGGAGTAAGACTGTCCATTCGAACCGCAAGCACCGCCGACCAAGTCCGGTTGTTCTGATCGATCTCGACCAGGCGACGCAGTCCGCTCCGCAAATCGCTTTTCCCGGCTGGGCCGATATCGAGGTCAATCCAGAAACCGTTCGGCGCAACCTCGAATTCTGTATAGCGTCGTGGCTGCGAAGGATCCGGCTGCAAAAACGCCTCGCAAACGTCGTGGTCCCACAATTGATCGCGCCGGCCATCGGTGTCCCCATCCGGAAAAACCGTAATGGTGCGAAACTTAGCGTCGAACCGCATATACAAGCTTCGCTCATTCCACAGCAGCCGTACCTGGGTCTCCCGTTGCGAATCCTCGTTTCTCCCCCGCCAGTCCGCGGAGAAACGCACCGGCGGCGCCGCACTCCACGCCGCTTCACTGGGAAATTCGCCGGCGGCGAGCACTTCTTTCAGGCCGACGGCCGCAACGGTATCGGAGACCATTTCAACCATTCCGTCCGGATGCTCGCTCATTCGTTGCCATTCCTACCAAGTCCTGGCGCCACTCCCTTTTTGCGCAACTGCTAACCCCGCGGCACCCAGCCTGCAAATGTACCGTGCTAGCATCGCTGGTGTGCGCTGAATTTAGCGGTTTGCGCACCCTCGCACGTGTTTCAGGAGCATCGCATGATCGATACGGAAAAAACCGAAGAGTACACAACCGAGCGAACCCGGCGAACCCCCGACCAATTTAAATGCATAAAACTCTTTGTCGCTAAGCACATCGCGCACATGACCCTCGACCGTCCTGAGCACAATCTTCTAAACGAAGAAATGCTTCGCGAAATCGCCGACGGACTGGTTTTTGCCCGGGACCACGCCGAGGTCAAGCTCATCGTCATCGACTCAGCGTGCAAAGTCTTCAGTGGAGGCGTGGATATTGGCGAATACACTTCGCAACGCGTCTTTCAGATGCTGGATGCCTTCCACGCGACGTTTACGGCCATGCTGGAATCCGGCAAACCAGTGATCACCGTGGTGAATGGTCCGGCAATCGGCGGCGGTGCCGAGCTGGCGATTTTCGGGGACATGGTTATTGCCACACCGAAAGCTCGTTTCGCTCAGCCGGAAATCACCATTGGCGTATTTCCGCCGCTGGCCTCTACCATTCTGCCCTTCTTGGTCGGCCCAAAAATGGCGCTCGAACTAATTCTCACCGGAGCGCCAATTACCGCCGAGCGCGCGCTGGAACTTCGGCTGATCAATCGGCTGGTACCTGAAGGCAAACTGCAGAACACCGTCGACGAACTGGCAAACCGCATCGCGGCACACTCCGGCCCGGTCCTGACCATGGCCAAGACCGCCATCCTCGGAGGAATGGGCATGACTCTGCGCGAGGGCTTGAAACAATCCATGAATATCTTCCTGAACGAACTGTACCGCCTGGAGGATTCCCAAGAAGGCTTGCGCGCTCTGGTGGAAAAGCGTAAACCCGCCTGGAAAAATCGCTAAGAACCACCGAAGCGGAACGCAAACGATACCAATCCGCATTGACACTCGCTCACGCGCGCCTTACACTCATTTTCCAATTTGCTGGCAAGGGAAGAGGGGAAGGCCGTGCGAATCGGCCGCGGTCCCGCCACTGTAATCGGCAAATCGCCGAAAGCCAGGCTGCCCTCCCGAAGCCGCACAGGAACCTGCTCTTCGCGAGAAAGAGCTCGGTTCGAAGCCCCACAGCACTCGCTCGGGGCTTTTTTTATCCTGCGATGCAATGCCTCTCGCCCGAGAGGATTCGTGCCCCAACTTCGCAGTGTTGCCGACCCCCGAGAACCTTCACGAGCGCCCTATCTGGTCAAGCTGGCGGCTAACGCGGCTGTTTTGGCTCTCACCTTCGCGGCGGTTGCGAATGCGCAGGCTCCGCAACCGCAGACGCCGACTGCAGACCCCACTCCGGAGGTGGTCAACCCGCGGCTGATGTTCCGCGAAGTCGTCGACGAAACCGGACGCACCGTCCGCATCGCGCAGCCGGTCCGCCGCATCGTTTCGCTCGCCCCCAATATCACCGAAACGCTCTACGCACTGGGCTTGCAGGATCTCCTCGCCGGAGATACCGACTACTGCGATTACCCGGCGGCCGCCAAGCTGAAACCCAAAGTTGGCGGAGCCATCAACCCAAGTCTGGAGTCTATCGTCAATTTGCATCCGGATCTGGTTCTGGTAACCAAGAGTCTCAACCGTCTGGAAACCGTCCGTTCTCTCGATCATCTCGGCATTCCTTCCTACGCCACCGACCCGCATACCGTGCAGGACATCATCTCCTCCATGGAGCGCCTCGCCGAAATGCTAGGCGCGCAACAAACCGGTGCAACTCTGGGTCAAGAAATGGAGCGTCAGCTCGCCCAGATCGAACAACGTATCGCTCCGATGCCAACCGCCCGGGTGCTCTTCGTGGTTTGGAGGGAGCCGCTCATCTCCGTTGGCACCGGTACATTTATCGCCGACGCGCTGCGGGTGGCCGGTGCAAAATCAATTGTGGATTCCACCCAGAGTTGGCCGCAGGTGAATCTGGAAGAGGTGGTTCGTCAACAGCCCGACTTTCTGGTCTTTGCCGAATCTCACCCACCGAGTTCCACTCCGGAATCGCTGGACGTTCTTGCCGATCTTCCCGGTTGGCGCATTCTGACCGCGGTGCAAAATCGCCGCTATGCAATCGTCAGCGACGCTGTGGACCGCCCATCCCCGAGCATCGTTTCCGCCATCGAGAATTTAGCGAGACAATTGCACCCCGAAGCCTTTGAGGAAAAACCGTTGCCCGCCGCGAAGCCCGATAGCCCAACTGCACCCGAAAACCCGGCGCCGCCAGCGTCTTCGCCCAGCGCCTCTCGCTTGTTGGCGTGCGCCGCAGCAAAACCTCAGGACCGTGCATGCGCCCTCTGACCCTGCGTCTCGTCCTCCTGCGTTGCCTCACCTTGGCTGGGGTGTTGGTGGTGGTGGTCATCGTCGCCCTCAAACTTGGCGCTGTGCAGGTTTCTCTTTACGGCTTGACCCGCGATCTGCTCCAGGTTTTCCTTCATCACGCCAGCAGTCTGTCCAGCAATTACGGAATGATTGTTCTGGATATTCGCCTCCCTCGGATTTTGCTGGCCATCGTGGTGGGCGCATCGCTTGCCGTGGCCGGCACCAGTTTTCAGGCTTTGCTGCGAAATCCGCTCGCGGACCCTTACGTCCTGGGGGTATCCAGCGGAGCGGCCCTGGGAGCCATTGTTGCGCTGATCGCCGAGCCGCGTCTGGCGCTGCCTGCATCCGTGGCTGCCTTGTTCACGCCGCTGGGCGCATTTCTGGGAGCTCTTGCTACCATCGCCGCCGTCTATTTTCTGGGCCGCCGCGAAGGTCAGATCGACAGTGGTACGCTGCTGCTTGCCGGAATCATCACCGCGTCTTTTTTGTCCGCGGTCATCATGTTTCTGATGACCACATTGACCGGCCGCGATCTTCGTGGCACCGCGTTCTGGTTGATGGGTGACCTATCCAGTTCCCTGCAGCCCAGCTTGCGCTGGGTGCTCGGTGTCGGGTTTGTAATCGCCAGCGCCACCATTTATGCCTCCGCCGCGGACTTAAATCTTTTGCTTTCCGGCGAGAAGGAAGCCATGCATTTAGGTGTGGACGTTCCGCGCGTGCGTCTGGTGGTATACGTTGCGGCCTCGGTCCTGACCGGGTTGGCGGTTTCCGTCAGTGGAGCGATCGGCTATGTCGGCCTGCTGGTGCCTCACGTGATGCGGCTGCTGTTCGGCTCCGACCACCGCATCCTGCTGCCGACCGCTGCCTTCGGCGGCGCCATCGCCGTGGTCATCGCGGACACTCTGGCGCGTACCGTGGTGGCACCCGCGGAGCTACCCGTCGGCGCCATGACCGCCATGGCCGGCGCTCCGCTGTTCATCTACTTACTACGGAGACGCATGGCATGAGCAGTACAGCGCGTACCTCGATGAGTAGCCTGCCCGGCTCGGTCGACCCGCAGCGCGACAAAGAGGTTCGATTGAGCGTCGAGCAAGTGAGCTACGCTTATTCCGCGAGTCCGTCCCAGGCACCGCTCTTCACCGTAGAAGCCACTAGCTTTCAGGCCCGGCCTGGGGAAATCGTGGGCATCCTGGGACCCAACGCCAGCGGCAAATCGACGCTGCTACGGCTGATCGCCGGAGCGCTGGCTCCACTCTCCGGCCGGGTGCTGTTGAATGGCTTCCCCACGCATACGCTGACGCCGCGAATTCGCGCCCAGCGCATTGCCATGGTGCAGCAAGAGAGCCGCTTGCTGTTTCCAGCACGCGCCCGGGAATTTGTGCTGCAGGGTCGCCACGCGCACAGCCGCGCGCTGCGCTTCGAGAGCCCTGAAGATACGGTGATCGCGGGTAACGCTCTGGCTCAAGTGGGCGCCGAGCACCTCAGCGATCGCTGGATGGACCAGATTTCTGGTGGCGAAAAACAACGGGTCATTCTCGCCCGCGCCCTGGCTCAGCAGCCGCTGCTTCTGCTCCTCGACGAGCCCACCCTGCATCTGGACATCGCGGCGCAAGTCGATCTTTTGGATACGCTGAGAAAACTAGCCTCGCAAAATCGCTACACCGTGGTCATCGTCACTCACGAGCTGAATCTCGCCGCCGAATACGCCGATCAGGTGGTGCTGCTGCAGCGAGGCAAGAGTTTGCGCGTTGGCCCTCCGGCCAGCGTCTACCAGCGCGAACTGCTCGAACAGGTTTTCCAAACACCGGTTACCGTGGAGCTCGGGTCGTCCGGGCGTCCGCGCGTAAATGTGTTGCCCGGCTCGTAGCGGGCGCTCTTGCATTCAACTACACCGCGGATTTTGCGCGGATTATGGCCACCCCTAGTGGGCTATCGTGCCCCTCACAATCATCGCGAACTTCGTGCACGGGAAGACGGGCAACCTTCGTGGTTGCGCCCCGGAAACTCCTTTCCGGGATAAGCCGTCGCCGACGCGCGACTGTACGGCGGATTCCATTTTGCGCAGGCCACTGCGGTGACTCGCTCAGAGCTTTTGGCGACGTCGCGGGAAGGCCTGGCTTTAGGTTGGCGAGGCGCCAACCGATCGACCGCCAAGCCAGGAGACCGGCGAAGTTCGCAAGCCCGCGTAACGATTCTGTTTCCGGGCCAACCTTCAAGCTCCCGCGCGTGAGGGAGTGGAGGATAACAATGAAAACGATTTGTCTGCGTTTCGCCTTTCTCTTCGGATCGCTTCTCGCTGTCAGTTTTTCTTTGCAAGCCCAATCCAAATCCGATGACGCCCACCTGCAAGGAACTCTGGTCGATCCCAGCGGAGCGGGTGCCGCCGAAGTTCAGATCACTGCGCAACTGGAAAGCCTCCCGAATTCTCAGGTTTTCCGCGCTGCATCTGCCAGCGATGGCGGGTATCGTCTGGCCTTTCCTTCCGGCCGCTATCACCTTCACATTTCGCGGACCTCTCTGGTCGCACGCGATTTCATCTTTGATTTTGCCGCAGGCGAATCTCGAACCCTGGATCTTCGCCTCGACCTGGAACCTTTATCGTCGAGCGTGGTGGTTACCGCGCAAGGTGAGCCGACCCTAGCCCAGGATACGTCGGAGTCCGTCACCGAGATCACCCGCGAGGAAATCGACCAGCGCCAGTCCGTGCCGCTCGCGGATTTGCTGCTGTACACCCCCGGGATCGCTATCGGGAAGACCGGCGCGGAAGGCGGCCTCACCAGCTTTTTTCTGAATGGGGGCAATTCCTACCAGGCCAAAGTCCTGGTCGATGGCACCCCGGTAAACGCTCCGGGCGGCGCAATCGACGTCTCCAACTTCACGCTCGACAACATTGACAAGATCGAGGTCGTCCGCGGAGCGGAAAGCGCTATTTACGGAACCGACGCGGTTTCCGGCGTAATTCAACTCTTCAGCCACCGCGGGGACACCCGCGTGCCGGAATTCAGCGCATTTGCCGAAGGCGGCAGTTTTTCAAGTGCACGTGGAGGCGCTCAACTAAGCGGCTTGCTTGGTAACTTCGATTACTCCGGCGCTACCTCCTACTTTGAGACCGACGGCCAAGGGCCAAACGATTCATTCCGAAACCGTACGCTCTCTGGAAACTTGGGCTATCGTCTCAGCGACACCAGTCAACTGCGTCTTACGCTGCGCAACAACACCAGTGATGCCGGGATTCCTGGCCAGACGCTGCTGGAGCCACCTAGTCTTCATCAGATCAACGACCTGCATAATTTCAGCGCCAATGGCCGCTGGGATTTCACTACCGGCTCGCACTGGCATGATCAGATCAGCGGCGCCGAAGCGTATAGTCGCACCTTCAGCGCCAACCCGATTCAGAGTTTCTACGCGACCGATCCCTTGGCCGGTTGCCCGCAAAGCAATCCCGCGGCCGTGGCCACTCCCGAGTTCTGCGATTTCACTTCGCCGGGCAGCACCAGCGTCTTCAACCGCTCCAGCGTCAACGCCCAGAGCACTTACCTGGTCGCTAAATTCAGCGCCACCGCCGGCTATCAATATGAAATCGAAAATGGTGACATCTCGTTCCTGGGTATCGGCCATCTGCGCCGCAACAATCAAGGCGGCTTTCTGGATTTCCGCTATCAGCCGATTTCGCGGGTGGTGCTGGACTTTGCGGGTCGCGCCGAGGCCAACGGAAACTTCGGAACCCGGGTGGTTCCGCGGCTCGGAGCTTCCGCGGCGCTGCGCTACGGGCACGGATTTTGGGGCGATACCCGCTACCGCGTCGCCTATGGCCAAGGCATCGTTGAACCACAATTCAGCCAAAGCTATGGAAGCGACCCTTGCGATCCGGGAAATCCTGCACTCAAGCCTGAAGAAAGTAAGACCTGGACCACCGGAATCGAGCAGAAACTCGCTAACGATCGAGTCAAAATCTCCGCGGAATATTTCTCCAATCGTTTTTACGACATCATCAGCTTCACCAGTTGCTTTCCCGGCAGCGGGTGCGGCGTCCCGCAGCCGCTGGGTTGCCCCTCCTTCTGGGGCAACTACTTCAACACCGATCTGGCGCGCGCCCGCGGCGTCAACCTCGCCGCCGAAACCCACCTCCTGCACTGGCTCAGCCTGTCCGGAAATTATTCCTACGACGATAGCCGCGTTCTGAAATCGCCTAACGCCTTTGACCTCGCCGAGGTTCCCGGCAACCGCCTGCTTCGGCGTCCCCCGCAATCGGGCACACTCACCCTCAGTGCCGCGTATCGGCGCGTCAGTTTTCTCTTAGCCGGATATTTCACCGGCCCGCGGACCGACAGCGATTTCCTGGGCCTCGGGCTAACCAGCAATCCGGGCTATGCTCGCTTCGACGTCGCGGCCAGCTATCCATTCGCTCGTGGCCTCACCATTTACGCGCGCGCTACCAACCTCTTTGACAAGCGATACCAGGACGCGCTGGGGTACCCGGCTCTGGGCCGCGACGCCCGGATCGGCCTTAAATACCAATTTGCCGGCCACAATTAGGGGCATCGAGACACCCCAGGCCCGCAGCGGTGCTTCCCGGCTGTGGGCCTAGACCGACAACCGCACCGCCCTGGTTTGCAATGCTATAATCCGGTTCGCAATGGCCAGAATTGCCTCGGAAACCGCGGTCATCGCCCCCGACGTGCTCGCCAAATACGAGCCGGTGATCGGGCTGGAAGTGCATGTCCAGTTGCTCACCAACACCAAGATTTTTTGCGCCTGCGCAAATCGCTTCGGCGACGCGCCGAACGCCAATGTCTGCCCGGTCTGCCTGGGGCTACCGGGCTCGCTGCCGGTCCTGAATAAACGGGTCATTGAGATGGCGGCCCGTGCGTCGCTGGCTTTGCACTGCACGGTGCACCAGCGCTCACGATTTGCGCGCAAAAATTATTTCTACCCGGATCTGCCCAAGGGCTATCAGATCTCTCAATTCGAATTGCCGCTGGCCACCGGCGGCTGGATCGAAATCGAGTTGGGCGGGACCCGCAATCGCATCGGCATCACTCGGCTGCACGTCGAGGAAGACGCGGCGAAAAATCTGCACGAGGGATTCCTGGATTCGGCGCACAAGGCGTACATTGATTACAACCGTTGCGGCACGCCATTGTGCGAAATTGTCTCGGAACCGGACCTGCGCACTCCCGAGCAGGCCTACGCGTATCTGACCACGTTGCGCCAGATTCTGCTGTACACCGGCGTCAGCGATTGCAACATGGAAGAAGGCTCATTGCGTTGCGACGCCAATGTCAGCGTGAGGCTGCGCGGCGCCGCTCCGTTGGGCACCAAGGTCGAAGTAAAAAATCTCAATTCGTTTCGCTATCTGCAAAAGTCTCTGGAATACGAAATCGAACGCCAAATTGGGGTCATCGAAGGCGGCGGCCGGGTTTCCCAGGAAACTCGCCTGTGGAACCAGCTGGCCGGACGCACCGAATCGATGCGCTCCAAAGAAAAAGCCCACGATTACCGTTATTTTCCGGAGCCGGATCTGCTGCCGGTTCACCTCGGCGCAGAGTGGCGCGATGCCATCGCTGCGGCGCTGCCGGAACTTCCCGAAGCGAAGCGCTCGCGCTTGGTCACCGAGTATGGGGTCACGCCATACGATGCGGAAGTGCTGACCGCCACACCAGCGCTTGCTATGTATTTCGAAACCGTCGCCAAAGCGGTGGGCTCAGCAAAGAACGCCGCCAACTGGATGCAGACCGAGCTGCTGCGAGGGCTGAACGAATCCGGAAAACAGATTGACGCCAGCCCAGTTTCTCCGGCAGCGCTCGCCGAATTGATCAAGCTGGTGGAATCCGGGCAGATCACTCGGGCGGTCGGCAAGAAGGTGTTCACCACCATGTTTGAGAGTGGAAGAAGCGCGTCCGACATCGTAGCCGCCGAGGGTTTGGCGCAAAATAGCGACACCAGCGCGATTGAGCAGGCCGCTCGCGAAGTGATCAGCAAGAACGCCGAAAATGTCGCCAAGTTCAAATCCGGCAATGAAGGCGTGTTTAAGTTCTTTGTCGGCCAGGTGATGCGCTCGACTCAGGGACAAGCCAATCCGCAAGCCGTTAACGACATTCTCCGCAAGCTGCTGTCGTAATTCCAGCGGTCCGAGGGGCTCATGTTGAAAGTGGGCGATAAGGCTCCGAATTTTCATCTCAAGAGCGATGAAGGCAAAGATGTTTCCCTGAAGGACTTCCAGGGCCGACCGGTGCTGATTTATTTCTATCCACGAGCGAGCACCCCGGGCTGCACGGTGGAAGCGTGCGAATTTCGCGATCTGCGTCCCAAGTTCGAAAAGCTAGGTGTGCTGGTATTGGGAATCAGCACCGATACCGAGAAGGCGCTGACCCATTTTAAGAACAAACAAAAGTTGAACTTCCCGTTGCTGAGCGATCCGGATCACTCGGTCATCGAAGCCTATGGCGTGTGGCAAAGGAAGAAATTCATGGGGCGCTCGTTCCTGGGCACGGTGCGCAGCACCTTCTTGGTCGGCACCGACGGAAAAATCGAAAAGATTTGGAATCGCGTGAAGGTCAAGGGACACGCCGCGGCGGTTTTGCTTGCGAGTGGTGGCAAATGACCCATTTGAGGGTGGGGTGAAAGAGCTCTAGAAAAGAGCGGGTGGCCGACGATTTAGCGCGGAACCCCGGCTACCAATGGAACACAAAACCTTCGTCGGGGGTGGGCTCGACGTACAGATTGTCGATCAGTCGGATCTTACCGATCAGGACCGCCAGCAGCAAATAGCACCGCCGGGAAACCCGAACAACCGGCTCGAAGGTGTCGGCGTCAACGATCTCGGCGTAGTCCACCGTTGCCATCGGCTCACTCTGCAAGGTGCGCCGCAGAACACTTTGTAACTGCAGGGTGTCGCAAACCCCTGCTGCCAATTCCTGGCCAGCTGATTGCAGCGCTCGGTGCAGCACCCCAGCGGCCCGGCGCTGCTCGGCGTTGAGGTAGGTGTTGCGCGACGAGAGCGCCAGGCCATCCGCCTCCCGGGTGATGGGACACACCACGATTTCCCCATCGAGATTCAGGTCCCGGGCCATTTGAGAAATGATGCGAACCTGTTGGGCGTCCTTACGTCCAAAATAGGCGAAACTTGGCTGCACAATCTCCAGCAACTTGAGCACCACGGTGCTGACGCCGCGGAAATGTCCCGGCCGCGAACGCCCTTCCAGACGTTCGCTTAATCCTTCAACCTGCACATAGCTACGAAATCCGGGAGGATAGATTTCCGCCGCTTCCGGTGCGAACACCATGTCCACTCTGGCGGCGGTGAGTTTGGCAATATCCGCCTCCCAGGTTCTCGGATACTTACCGAGATCTTCGTTGGGCCCGAACTGTTTCGGGTTGACGAAAATCGAGACGGTGACACCGGAGCATTCGCTTCGGGCACGCTCGATGAGCGCCAGATGCCCGGCATGCAGCGCACCCATGGTCGGAACCAGTCCAAGAATGCCGCCATTGGCGCGAGTCTGACGCGCCTGCTGTTTCATCCACGCGATGGTCCGGATTATTTCCACGTTGAGGGTGGGTGCGGTGGCCGTTCGGTTAAGCACCAGCAGACGCGGCGCGATAAAAATGAATCAGGTCGGTCAAGACCGATTGTGCGCCATGCTGCCGGAGCATAGTGGTGATCTGGCCGCGATGATAGCTGCCATGATTCACGAGGTGCTGAAGTGATTGCCACATCGGATTTTGATACTCGCCAAATTTCAAGGTCTGGTATTTCATCACTCCGTTGATGTGCTGCTGCGTCAGGGTACCAACAAAGGTGCGTAGCGATTGCTCTTGCGGCGTCCAGTGAGCACGAAGACTCGCGAGGTCAGGAAATTGGGAGACCTCCAGAAGCGCTGACGGCGATCCGCCCTGGAAGCGCTCCATCCACAGCCATTCAGCACCGCAGATATGCGCCAGCGTGTCGCGAACCGACGAAAAGCTGGAACCTAACGGCTGGATGAATTGTTCCGTGGACAGCGCGGAAGACGCATCGAGCAAGCGGCGGTTGGCCCAGGAATTGTAATCGTACAGCAGAACTACTTCTTCGGGAGTCATGCGGCCCCACGTCGGCAGAGATCTAGTTCCGCTTTAGGAACTCAACACGCAATGTGAATGGTCTGCCGCGTCTTGAGCGACTTCACGGAATGATAGGACTCGGCGTCGGACGGAAACGCTCCGCTGCGTACATCGTGGCAATAACTCCGCGCCGCCGCGGACATGATGTCGCCAACGCTGGCGTACTGCCGCGCAAATTTTGGAGTGTGTGTAAAGGTCAAACCGATCAGATCATTGATGACCAGAATCTGTCCGTCGCAATCGGGTCCCGCGCCGATGCCGATGGTGGGAATGCGCAATTCGCCGGTAATCTGCGCCGCCAACTCCCGCGGCACCGCTTCCAGGACCACCGCGAATGCGCCGGCGGCTTCCACCGCCCGGGCATCGCGCAACACTTGCTCGCCAGCATCAGCGGTCTTGCCTTGCACGCGATAGCCGCCAAGAGCGTTCACCGATTGCGGAGTCAGTCCTACGTGGCCCATGACCGGAATTTCCGCTTCGGTGAGCCGGGAAATGAGTTCTAAGCGGCGCTCGCCGCCTTCGATCTTCACCGCCTCGGCGCCACCTTCTTTCACAAAGCGAACCGCATTCCGAACTGACTCGGCGAGATCCGCGTGATATGAGCCGTAGGGCATGTCCGACACCACCAGAGCCCGGCGAGTGCCCCGACGTACCGCCCGGGTGTGCAGCAGCATTTCATCCACGGTGACCGGCAGAGTGCTGTCGTACCCCATCACCACCATGCCCAGCGAATCGCCGATCAGCAGAACATCGACACCGGCCTCATCCAGCAGGCGGGCCGTCGGATAGTCGTAAGCGGTGAGGCAGACAATTTTTTGTGAATGGGATTGCGATTCCGAAGCCGGGGACTTGCGCTCGAGCAGAGCCGGAACGGTTACTTTGCCGTTGCCTAGGTTGGGGATGACGCTCATGGTGGCCTCCGGTGCCGCTCCCAAACTGAAAGGATACAGCCCTGTACCTGACCAAACGGCAGTATAACAAATTTGCATGCTGGCGACCAGAATCGTGAATAGCTACACGGTCGGCCGGTAGCAGCACCCGCGGCGTCCAGTACCCCCAACCGATCCTCCGGGGTGTTCCGCTGGCTGGGGCGGCCGAGAATCGACAGGGCCCTCTCGGGCCGAGACCAAAGAATTCCGGAGCGAATCTCTGGGTGCTGCTGAAGTTGATCTATGATGAGGCGCTAAAAAATACCATCACGTTTCCAAAGGGGTAAGCGCAAAATGCCAAAAAACGAAAACACTATGATAGGTTGGAACCGGAGACAATTTCTTCATCACACGCTTTCAGGTGCCGGTGTGGCCATGAGTGCTTCCGGGCTTGCATTAGCGCTTCCCGCCATGCTTCCAGCGCAGACCAATCTGACCCCGGACCAAGCCTTGGACGAATTGCTGGCAGGCAACCAGCGATTTGCCTCCAATCAGCTGAGTTCCATCGAACACGACCTCACCGCTTTGAAGGAACATACCGTCGACAAACAGGAACCCTTTGCTGCGGTCCTCGGCTGTGCCGATTCCCGGGTCCCGGTGGAACTCATTTTTGATCAGACCATTGGTCACATTTTTGTCACTCGACTCGCCGGCAATATCGTGACCCCGGAGGTCATCGCCAGCCTTGAATACGGAGTCGCGGTTCTTGGGGTCAAAGTCATTCTGGTACTTGGTCACACCGGGTGCGGAGCGGTGAAAGCGGCCATGAAGGCTGATGACGCCCCGGGCCAGATCAGCGTTTTGTACCAGCATCTTCGGCCCGCCGTGGAAAAGTCCGGCGGAAAGATCGATCAGGCCATCGAAATGAATGCGAAATTTCAGGCTGAGTTGCTGCGCACTTCCTCGACCGTAGTTCGCGATGCTTTGAAGGGCGGCAAGTTGAAGGTGGAAGCCGGCGTCTATGATCTTGCTACCGGCAAAGTCACTTTAAGCCCGGGCTCAGCGGCAAAAGCGGGCAGCTCACCGGGTGTCCGCGCAGAACGCCGAGATTCAGGAGGTCGGCCTGATGGTAAAGCCAAACGTGCCTAAGTTTTGCGTTCTCGGCTGATGGCCACATCCGGGGCGCGGAAGATGGACTTTGGCTCGATTGGCTGATTCATCCATTGGCGAAGAAGTTCTGTGATCCGCTCAGGCTGCTCCAGTCAAATGAAGTGCGCGGCATCATCAATCAGCTGCTGTCGGCATTGCCCAGATTTTACGTGTTGCGCGATGGACCTGTGTAGGAATTTCTGCGCTGCGGTGTGCTCCGTGGGGCACGCAGGGGACATACAGCAGCTTATGTCGAGCAGAGTGCGGGAAGGCTCGGGGCAGGCCCAGGCCGTGTCGGATACGCGCTCAACAGCGCCAACCGATCAACGCGTGACCCCGCCGTTTGCATAATCTGGAGGGCAACCTGACTACCGAGAGAGAAACCAGCCAACGAAAGCCGGTCAGGAGCTTGATCGAGGACCGCCGCGGCCATGTCCGGTACCGTAACCTGCCCGGTGATGTCGGCAACCAACGTATCCGCGCTGCCGGAAAGCCCTTCGATTGGGGCAGCCCACACCGCCTGATTGCACAGTAATCCGGGTACGAGAACGAGCGGCGGTAGCGTGAAGTCGCTCACGAAAGTAGCCCGACCATACAAGGGCTGCGAGCGGCTGAGATACCAGCGCGCCCCCTGGGTTGCTGAAAATTTTTGCGACTCACGGCCAACTATCCGCGATAAGCTCTCACTGATCAACCGAAGGAGCTGCGCATGAATCCATCCAATGCCTGGCCGGCCCTACCCTACGCGGAGTGGAAGGACACTTACGCGACGCTGCACATGTGGACCCAAATCGTGGGCAAGATAAGGCTGGCACTTGGTCCCAACATTAATCATTTTTGGGGCACGACTCTGTATGTCAGTGCGCGCGGTTTGACCACCTCACCCATTCCCTATGCCCAGGGAGTTTTCGAAATTCAATTCGATTTCATCGCTCACGCGCTGGAAATCACCACCAGCCGGGGCGAAACCAGAACGTTCCGCCTGACCCCCTGCACCGTTGCCGCATTCTATGCAGAACTTATGAGCGCTGTCGATTCCCTGGGCATCGACGTAAAAGTATGGCCGATGCCCGTCGAAGTGCCGCGACCAGTGCGCTTCAATCTGGACCAGAGCCATGCTTGCTACGATCGCGAGTATGCCCACCGGTTCTGGCAAATTCTGGTGAGCGTCGATAAAGTGTTCTGGGAATTTCGCTCGCGATTCATCGGCAAAGTCAGCCCGGTCCATTTTTTCTGGGGGAGTTTCGATCTGGCGGTGACCCGCTTCTCAGGACGCCGCGCCCCGGAACGTCCTGGCGCGGACCCGGTGACCAAAGAAGCTTATTCGCACGAAGTAATCAGCGTGGGATTTTGGCCCGGCGACGGCGAAATCATAACCGATGCCGCGTTCTACGCGTACGCCGCGCCCGAGCCCAGCGCATTCAAGGAGTATCGCGTTCGCCCGGAAAAAGCCTTCTACAGCAAAGAGAAAAACGAATACTTTCTGATGTACGACGTGGTCCGAACCTCCGTCGACCCCGCGCAAACGCTTTTAGACTTTTGCCAGAGCAGCTACGAAGCCGGCGCGATCGCCGGAAATTGGGATCGTGCAAATCTGGAGCGCCCTTCAGCACAAGCCACCAAGGCGTAACCCTATGCTCTATATGAATATGGTTTGGTGGCGTGGAAACAAGCAAAGGAATTCGATCCTGCCTAAAGGTCCGCTACAGGTTTTGCCGTGTGTGGTCATGCTCTCTTGGTTGGCCACGGCAAGCCTCTACACCACGCCGGCCGTAGGCGCAGAAAGACACCCCTTCGGGATCAAGGACTATTCGGCATTGCACGGCGCCCGCGCGCTGGCAATTTCTCCGGACGGAAAAACTATTTTATTCGTGGTCAGCTTCGATGGGGAAAAAGGGCCAACCAAACATGAGTGGCACCTAATCGATGTTTCAGGCGACAACCAGCGAAAGCTGGAGCTCCCGGAGGGATTCGAGCCGCAAGGATTTCTGAAAGATGGAGTGACCCTGTACGGCAGCTACGAAGTGGCCAAGAAAGGCCAACTGGGAATGGTGCCGATCACCTCGGCAAAGCCCACACAGATCATTTCTTTGCCCAATGGAATGCACGGCGCTGCCCTTTCGCCCGACGGATACCGATTTGCCGTGCTCTCCGATCCGCGAGTGCCAGATCCCCTCGCCGAGGTCCGCCATGTGGTAGAGAACGACGTTGCCGGTCTTTACGTTGCCGGCGTGAACGGCACCGAGGGTGCCTGGTGGTGCCCGGAGCTGAAGGACATTTCGGAATTTGCGTGGTCACCGGACGGTATGCAACTTGCGGTGGTGACGCAATTCCAGAAAATTGGGCACCACGATGTGCGCTCCGCGATATACGTATGCACTGCGTCGGGTGCGCGCCGCGCTGCAGAAATAAACAATGCGGTTGCAGGAATCGCCTGGGCCAATGGCGGCAAAGACCTGGCATTCGCGAGCACTTCGACCCAGGTGCTAACTCCCGATCACCTATGGACGGTAGCCGCTACCGGCGGTGCCCCCGCCGATCAGACTCCGACGCTGCCAGGATCGATTGCCAACGTGTCGAATGATCCCCAAGGAACGGTGTGGGTGGAGATGCACAAAGGCGTTAGCGAAGAAATTTACGCGTATCGCGACGGCAAGCTTACACCCGCCTATGGTTGGCCAGGAGGAACGGTCAACGCGCCGCCAGTCCGCACTGGGTTGGCCTCTCCAGCAGGGGCTCTGGCGTTCACCGTAGGCGATCCCGGGCACGCTTCCAACGTTGCCGTGATTCGCGGCGGTGCGCTGCAGAAAATCACTCATGAAGGCGACGACACGCTAGCCGAAGTGGCCCTGGGGGAAGTGCGGGTTGTGAATTGGACCGCGAAGGATGGCACCCATCTGGAAGGAATTCTCACCCTGCCCGCGAATTACCAACCCGGAAAAAAGTATCCGTTTCTGGTGTTGCCCCATGGCGGGCCGGAAGCAAACGACACGCTGCGATTCGATACCTTTTCACGGATGGTTGCCGGGCTGGGCTACGTGGTGCTGCAACCGGAATATCGCGGCTCGACCGGGTACGGAACAGAATTCCTGGACTCCATCTATCAACATTTTGGAGATCGTGCGTATAACGACGTGGACAGTGCGACCGATTTTGCCATCGCGCAAGGATGGGCCGATCCCAATAGGTTGGCGATCTTCGGGTGGAGCGCCGGTGGATTCATGACCTCGTGGACGGTAACCCAGACCAATCGGTATAAGGCGGCGATCGAAGGAGCGGGGATCACCGACTGGCTCAGCTTTATTCCCACCAGCGACATCGGGCAAGTCGATTACGACATGCGTTTTCAAGAGAAAGACCCGGCGCCTTTTCTGGCGTTCTCCGCAGTGATGTTTGCCGACCGGGTCACCACCCCGCTGCTGATTTTGCATGGCGAAGCAGACCAGCGAGTACCTATGTTGCAGGGCCGGGAATTTTTTGTACTCCTAGCAGAACGCGGCAAGACCGTGCGGATGGTGACCTATCCAGGTTCGCCGCATTTTCCGCGGCTTGCAGAACAGCGCCGCAACGTTTTCCAGGAACTTAGCGATTGGCTTGCGAAATACAATCCGCCGAACTAAGCCAACCAGGAAGGCGGCGTTTTCCTTTTCAGGCTAGATCCTCGGGGCGGATAGGCAAGCGGCGAATGCGCTTGCCGGTGCCGGCGAAGATGGCGTTGCAGACCGCGGGAGCAATCACCGGCAAGCCGGGTTCGCCGATGCCGGTGGGTTCTTCGGTGCTGTTGACCACGTGGACTTCGATCCGTGGAGTTTCATTGATGCGCGGCATTTGGTAGTCGTTGAAATTGGATTGCTCCACCCGGCCGCGATCAATGGTGATGGCGTCTTTCATGAAAGCGGAGACACCATAAATGGCCGCGCCTTCTACCTGGGCAGTGATGCCGTTGGGATTGACAGGGCGGCCGCAGTCCACGGCGTAAACGATGCGGAGTACCCGCATTTTGCCGTCCTTGATGCTCACTTCAGCGACGCCGGCGGTGTACGACTCAAACGAAAAATATCCGGCAATGCCGCGATACACCCCCGCGGGCAGAGGCTGGCCCCAATCCGCCTTCTCAGCGGCGAGTTTCAAAACCGCTTTCTGGCGAGCGGTATCGAGCGGCTTTCCTTCCTTGGGATTGGTGAAGTCGGGAATTTTGCGGTCGCCGCCAATCGAGCGCAAGCGAAATTCGAGTGGGTCGGCACCGGCTGCCGCGGCGAGCTCATCGACGAAACTTTCGACCACAAAGCCGCTGCTGGAATGCTCAACGGAGCGCCACCACGCGCGGGGGACCCCGGACTTCGCCAAGGTGTATTCGATGCGGTAGTTTTTCGTGTGATAGGGGATAAACGCGGCGGTAGCAAACTCGCTCTGCTCCGGTTTTTCCGCGCCATCCTTGGCCCACATGGCGGCAATCGATGTAGATGTCTGAAAATGTTTCCATGCGGCGAGATTGCCGTGAGCATCGATAGCGCCCTGCATGTGATGGTAAGAGGCCGGGCGATAGAAATCGTGCTGCATGTCGTCTTCGCGGGTCCACAAAACCATCACCGGCTTGCCAACCGCTTTGGCAACCTGGGCGGCCTCCATCACGAAGTCGGCCTGGTAACGCCGTCCGAAGCCACCACCCATCAGGGTGGTGTGCACGACGACGGATTCCGGCGGAAGCTTGGTAACGCCGACGATGATGTCCTGCGCCCACTGCGGAGCTTGCGTAGGAACCCAAGCTTCAGCTCCGTCCGGCCGAATGTGCACCGTGCAGTTCATCGGCTCCATGCAGGCATGCGCGGCAAAAGGAATCTCGTAAACGATATCGACCTTCTTGGCGGCTGAGGCCAGCACGGTGTTGGCATCGCCATCGTTGCGAACGACTTTGCCGGGCTTGGAGGCGTTCTCTAGGAACTGTTGGCGCAGCAAAGACGACGATTCTGCGGCGTGAGGCCCCTCTTCCCAAGTGATAGCAAGAGCTTTGCGGCCTTGCATAGCGGCCCAAGAGTTGTCGGCGAGAACCACGATGCCCCCGGCGGAAAATGCTCCTTGGACGACCGGGTCGATGGAGATAACCTCGCGCACTCCGGGTACGTTTTTGGCTTTGGTGGCGTCGAACTTGGCCGCTTTGCCGCCGAAAACCGGGCAGCGCGCGATTACCGCGTACAGCAGGCCGTCAGGACGCGCGTCAATACCGAACTTAGCGGTGCCCATGGATTTGGCACGCGACTCGAAGCGATTGTGATCTCGACCCACGATGGTGAAGGTGCTGGAGTTTTTCAGCGGCACGGTTTCGAAGTCGGGCACGGGCAGTTTTGCCGCGGCGTCCGCGAGTTCGCCGTAGGTTAGAAATTGCTTGCGGGCCCCGTGAAGAACGCCGCCGTTCTGCGGTTTGCAGGTATTGCGATTGACATTCCAGTGTTGCGCGGCGGCGGTGATCAGCATTTCGCGCGCTGCGGCTCCCGCCTGCCGCAGAGGCGTCCAAGAGGCGGCAACGCTGCCACTGCCACCGGTGCCATGGTCGTAGATGGCCGGATTGGTCGGCGCTTGCTGGACTTTAACCTGCTGCCAGTCGAGATACAGTTCTTCGGCAAGAATCATGGGCAAGGCGGTCATAATCCCCTGACCCATTTCGGATTTGCCGAGAATCAAGGTGACTTGATTGTCTGCCGCGATGCGGACCCAGGCGGTGAGAGGGTTTATCGGCTTTTTTTCCTGGTCTTCGGCAGTGGCGGCAAACGCCGAAGGCGAAAGATGGAAGCCGACCACCAGAGCAGCGCCTCCAGCGGCAGAAGTCTTCAGAAAATGACGACGATTCAAGATCGATGCGGTGCTCATGGCCAACCCTCGATGCCCTTGGAGAATTAGACGTGGCTAGGTAGCCGACGTTGCTTTGCCGGTTTGCTGGCCGGCCGCGCGATGAATCGCTTTGCGGATGCGTTGATAGGTGCCACACCGGCAGATATTGCCGCTCATGGCGTCGTCAATATCGGCGTCGGTCGGACTGGACTTCTTGGCGAGCAACGCCACCGCGGACATGATTTGTCCGGACTGACAATAGCCGCACTGGGGAACGTCTTCGGCCATCCAGGCGACCTGCACAGGGTGAGTGCCGTCGGCGGACAGACCTTCGATGGTGGTGATCTTCTTGCCCGCGATGGTGGAGATCGGAGTGACGCAACTGCGCGCGGCTTCGCCATTGATATGCACGGTGCAAGCGCCGCAAAGAGCCATACCGCAACCGAACTTTGTGCCGGTCATGTTTAGGGTGTCGCGGAGCACCCAGAGCAGGGGCATTTCCGGGCTGACGTCGACGGTTTGAGCTTTCCCGTTCAGAGTGAATTCGATGGGCATAGCGAGACCTCCCGGGGAAGGAATATCGTACAACAAAATACCGGCAATCCCGAGGCCAAGCATATCTCTACTAGCTACGTTGAGCGTCCCAAGCGGGCCTCGTCGAACTGCCTCCGCATTGCTTCTATATTGGCCGAGTAGTCGACCACTCGGGAGGTGACGCGATATGTAAACACAAGCGCGTTATTTCGTCATCAACCAGACTACGGTTTACCAGCGGTCGCACCAACCCACCGCGTCGTCGAAAGACCGCGTCCGCAAAGGTCCGGTGGGCGTATAGATGCTAATGATGATGCTCGGCGCCGGAGCCTTCGTGATAGTCCGTTCCATCCGACCACCGTTGCACGACCACCACGAACTGCGTCAGGTGTTCCACGGGGTCGCTCACACCAATTACGGGGGAACCCGGCAGATTCGCGCCCCAGCTTGCGAGGTCGGTACCCGAGTAGAAAAACATGAGGTGGGAAGGCCAGTGGGGGACGCTGTCGCCGCCGTATCCTTCTTTGGACATCATGTAGCACATGGCCCCAGGCTCCATCGGCGGCAGTTCTTTCCTAACGATGGCAGCCGCGATTGCCTCATTCATCTGTGCCGGCGTGCGTCCCGCCAGTCCCCATTCGGTCTCTTTGGTGACGCGCAGAAGGTAGGAACGCGCGGCTGCCGCGTTAACACACGCGGGAACCCGCACTTTCGGATTCCAAAATTCAGCATCCACAGTGGATGTCCACGAGCGCCCCACGACACACACGAAACCGTTTTTGCCTTTGACCGCGGTTTCAAATCCGTGAAGTCCAAGAATCATTACCTCGGCGTCGCGTGAAATGGATTCCGGCGCTGCACTGCGCGCCAGTGCGATTTCCGCGGCTCGGTCGGCCATAAGGTACTGGTCGATCGGAGCCATCTTCGAATACGGTGTTGCGGGAGACGGTGTTGCGGCGGCCTGTGCCCTGGCCCGATGCACCGTACCGAGCACTACCAGCAGTGCGAATCCTATGATCGCTATTGCGCTAATTTTTCTAGACATGGTTCTCCTCCTTAGAATGGGCCTTCTCTATGATGCCGCGCTCGATCGCGAATACGGTGGTGGCCGCGGCCGCCCTTTCACCGCTTTTAAGGCTGGCGGATTGCCTATGCCTTCATTAGGACGACGAACGACCGGACTCGAATTTCGACAAAGCGTCCCGGAAAATTTCCTTACTGCTGCGCACTCCGCCGCGACGCTTTCAGCTTTTCTGCTAAACAGCTTTGCCAGTGGCGAATGCCTTGCGCAGCGCAGACTTCCAACTCGCGCTGAATTGCCTTGAGGCTTCGGCGTCCGGCACGACGAGATCGAATCCGTGGAAGGCACCACGCACGACCAGGAGTTCGGTTGCGACTCCGGCGTGGACGAGCCGGCGCGCGTACTCCATGTCTTCTTCGACGAACAGGTCGAGAGCACCGACACCGAGCCAGGCAGGCGGCAGCCCGGCGACGCTGGCTACCCGGGCGGGGACGGCGGCTGCCGGCACCCTGGACGAGCCTGCTGGAACGCCGAGCAGCGAGCTCCAGGCAAGACGATTGGCACTCGCATTCCACATGAAGTAGCCAACGGCGGGCGGGGCTGGACGTGTGCTGCCCGTTCGGTCGTCCAGCCCGGGGTAGATGAGCAGCTGGAAGACGATGGGGACTTCGTTGTGGTCGCGCGCGTGAATCGCAAGGCTCGCTGCATGGCCGCCGCCCGCGCTCTCACCGCCCACCGCAATTCTGGAGCGATCAATGCCGAGCTCCGCTGCATGGGCGTGAACCCATTTGAGCGCGGCGTAATTGTCCTCAAGCGAACCGGGATAGCGCGTCTCCGGAGCCAGCCGATAGTCCACAGAGACGACGACGCAGTGGCAATCTGTCGCGATCCCCTGCAGTCGGGGCAGCAACCAGGGGTCGGGCATCATGAAGCCGCCGCCATGCATGTGAAGCAACACCGGCTTGCTCTTCTCCGCCGGCGCAGGATCAACGACCCAAAGACGAACCTCGGGTGCACCTGGCGGCCCGGGGATATGCCGCTCCACGGGCTGCGGCGCGGGACCAGGCAATGGGGGCATGCTGGGCGATTGCCGGAACTTGCGGACGATCTCCGCTGAGAGGTCAACGGTGGGGAACTGCTTCAGCGCAGGAAGAAATTCCGGATCGACGACGGAATATGGATCCGCGACCGCCGGCGAAGTTTCTGAGCGCGAGGCTTGCTCGGCCTCCGCCAGCGTAGCTGCGGGCGCGAGTCCCAAAGCCAGACCAAAGCCGGCGCTGCGGAGAGCGAAGTCGCGACGAGTGAGTTGATTGCTCATTTTGAGGGGGGCATCTCAAAAAACGGGCGTACCTCGACCGGCGTCCGGCAGGCGACGACAGCCTTGCGGCCCCATGCGAGTGCCTCGTCCAGGTCAGCGACTTCCAAGATCCAAAAGCCTCCCACGTGCTCCTTAGCTTCCAGATACGGTCCGTCGGTGATGAGCACTTCGCCATTGGGCTGCGCCCGCAGCGACTTCGCCTTGGTTTCCGACTGCAGGCCGCCGGCGAAGAACCTGACGCCGGCGGCCATCATTTCCTTGTTGAGTGCGCCGATATCGCCCATTGTCTGTTCCGTTACGGAGGATGGGTCGAAGTTTTCGGGGTGGTGAACGGCAACTAGATATTGCGGCATGATTTCTCCTGGAACGGTCTCCGGGCGGGCCAGTCTGACCTGCCTTCACTTTGTTAACGAACGGCAGCACTGGAATTCTACAAATCGTCGTGGACATTTCGCTCGTCCGCCCGGAGTCGTCGCCGAAACCGTTGTCGAGGTCGGAGGAGGAGCCGGTTTCGCCGGTGGGCTCACGGCTTTCGCTGGCGCGATGGGTGCGGTGTGCCGTTCGGCAGGTTGCTATATGGGATCTCGCGCAACTCTACCGGCGTCCGGCAGGCGATGACAGCCTTGCGGGCCCACGCCAGCGCCTCGTCCATGTCAGCGGCTTCCATTATCGTAAAACCACCAACGTGCTCCTTGGCTTCCAGATACGGGCCGTCGGTGATGAGCACTTCGCCATTGGGCTGCGCCCGCAGCGACTTCGCCTGGCTGGGTGCGCTGAGGCCGCCAGCGAAGAGCCTGGCACCAGCAGCTTCCAACTCGTCGTTGAGCACGTTGATATCGTGTACCGTCGCTTCGTCCACTGTAGATGGGTCGAAGTTGTCGGGGTGGTGAATCGCAACCAAATAATGGGGCATAACTTCCTCCTGGTTCAGTCTTCAGGCCGGCCTGTCTAGTCTGCCTTCACTAACTCGACGAACGGCGTACCCCGAATTCTACAAATAGTCTAAGTTTTTTATCTCAATCGATGAACATCGCCTGCTTTAGTTTCTTCGACAGCAAATCTTGCTCGCGAACGTTGTCCGTCATCGCAAGGGCGCGTTGCAGCTCTTCGCGCGCTTCGGCATATCGTCCCAGCTTCGCAAGCAGATCTCCCCTCACGCTCGGCAGCAGATGATAGTTGGCCAGCGCAGTCTCGGCCGCGAGAGCATCCAGCGCATGGAGTCCGGCGGCCGGCCCTCGCGCCATTCCGACGGCTACCGCGCGGTTGAGCGCCACGATGGGAGAGGGACTGACCTGAAGCAGGGCGTCATAGAGAAGCACGATCCGCTCCCAGTCGGTCTCTGCTGCAGTGTTGGCTCGCGCGTGACACGCTGCAATCGCCGCCTGCAACGTGTAGCTGTTAGCACCGCCACCCAGCTTCTGCGCGCGATCCAGCGCAGCCATGCCCCGCTGAATCTGCTCGTAGTCCCACAAAGAACGGTCCTGTTCCGGCAAGAGAACGGCTTCTCCGTTTGGTCCGCGACGCGCCGCGGCACGCGACGCCTGCAACTCCATCAGCGCCAGCAGACCATAAACCTCAGCCTGCTCAGGAAGAAGCTTTGCCAGCCTGCGGCCAAGGCGGACTGCTTCCACGCACAGTGTTGTCCGCATCCACTCCTCCCCAGAGGTTGCGGTGTATCCTTCGTTGAAGATCAGGTAGACCACAGACAGTACGGATTCAACCCGCTTTCTCAAATCGTCGCCGCGCGGGGTCTCAAAGGGAACATGAGCCTCGGACAGTGTCTTCTTGGCTCGGAAGATGCGCTGGCCTAACGTCTTCTCCGGCACCAGGAAAGACCGGGCAATCTCGCTCGTTGTGAGGCCGCAGGCCAGGCGCAGCGTGAGCGCAACGCGGCCCTCGACGGCCAGCACCGGATGGCAGGCGGTAAAGATGAGGCGGAGGACATCATCATCAATGACCTGGTCCAAAGCTTGATCCATTGCTTCACCCAGCCGCAGCTGCTGGAATTCCAGCTCTCGCGCAATCTCTCCATGCTTTAGTTCCAGCATCCGGCCACGGCGCAGAGCGTCGATGGCGCGCCGCTTTGCTGCAGTCATCAGCCACGCCGCCGGCTTTTCCGGAATGCCTTCTTCCGGCCACCGCTCAAGCGCCGCAACGAGCGCGTCCTGCGCGAGTTCCTCCGCAATGCCGATGTCGCGGGTAACGCGGGCAATGCCTGCGATGAGTCGCGTGGACTCGATCTTCCACACGGCCTCGATCGCTTTATGGGTGTCGCTCATGCCTGAATGTCGCTCACGCCTTTGCCGCAGCCGCGTTCGAAAGCTCCTCGAAGCCTTCGGGTGCTTTCTGCACGGCTTCTTTCTACACGACTATGGAGAAATCGGCCCTCTCGTAGATCGGCACACTTCGATGATCTCGTTGTTGACCATCGGTGCTCGCCTGGCCCATAGAGCGCCTCTTCCCGCGAACGCAACTGAATGATCCAATACCCGCCGATAGCCTCTTTGGCCTCAGCGAACGGTCTATCCGTGACGGTGGCGGTGCCGTCTGCATAGGAAAGACGCGCTCCAGTTGACGGGCGGAAAGAGTCCATCGAGCCCCACCACTACGCCTGCTTTCTGCAGGCTCTGGTTGTACTCCATCATCCCGGCGACCGCCTCCGCGCCAGGGGCTGCGTCCGCAGCTGCCGTTTCCTACCCTTTGCGGATCACCACCATCATTCCTTGCGCAAGGCCGGGCCGTACGTTTCTCGAAAAAAGTTTAGACCGTGGCGACAGTGCGGGGAGCTTCGGTTTCGACGCCGCGCCAGCCGACCGGGCGGCCGCTGACCGCCTCTTTTACGGAGCGGAAGAGCACCACATACATGAGCTGGCGGTAATAAAAACGCTGCAGGAGGACGGGAACGAGTAGGGTCCAGTCTTCCTTACGCTCGAGAGCGAAGGCGATCATGCACGTGAAGATGTCGATCAGCAAAAAGCCCAGGAAGAATAGGATGGAGCGCTCCACATCGGAGGTGGTCCACAGTTGGGGAAGGTGCGCGACCTTTTGGCCGAGAGCCCAGAGAATCAGCGAGCCGAAGAACATCAGGTCTATGATGGGCGAGATCAAAGGCAGCGCCAGTTGAAATACGAAAACGTTGGGTAGCGCAACCCAGCCAAGCGTTCCGTACTTTGGCCGGAACAGCGTGTCGCTGTGCTTCCAGAACGATTGCAGGGTGCCAAACGTCCAGCGAAATCGTTGACGAATCAGCGCGCCAGCGGTTTCCGGCGCTTCGGTCCAAGCGATGGCCTCCTCATCGTAGCCGATGCGCCAGCCCAAGCGACGGATAGCGATGGTCAGGTCGGCGTCTTCGGCGACGGTATCCGCGGTAATACCCCCAGCGGCTTCGATCGAAACTTTGCGCCACGCGCCAAGAGCGCCGGGAACCACGGTGATGCAATTCAAAAGATCGAAAGCGCGCTTCTCCATGTTCTGACTGGTGATGTATTCGAGCGCCTGCCAGCGGGTCAGCCAACGAGAGCGATTGCCAACCTTCACGTTGCCGGCCATAGCCCCGATGGTGGGGTCCGAGAAGTGGCGAACCAGCTTACTGATGGCGTCGGGCTCAATTTCGGTGTCGGCATCGATGGTCAGAACCAGCTCGGTAGAAGCTTCGGCGAGAGCGCGGCTCAGCGCTGCGGACTTGCCGCGATTGACTTGATGGATGATGCGGACGCGAGGATCACTTCCAAAGTGACTGTCCAGGAACTCGCCGGTGCGATCCGTAGAACCATCATCGATGACGGTGACGCGAAGTTCGGCAAAATCCGAAGCTAGGACCGAGGTGACCGTTTGGATGATGACGGTTTCTTCGTTATGGGCCGGGATGAGCACGGTCACACTGGGAGGCGGCACGGACATAACCGCATGATCGGGCCGCAACTTTTCAATCAGAGCAAGAATGCCGATGATCAGGGCGCGGCCGCTGACCAGAATGATGCCAACAATGAACACCGTGGATATGCCCAGACGAAACCAGTGGTAAATGTCGAAGATGAAGCCGTCCGCACGCGCTTCAAAATGCTCCAAAGGAGTGAGCGGCGCCATCACATCGGCGCGAGTCTTGCCAATCAGATCGGAGACACTGACGAATTGATACCCCTGGGCGCGCAAGGCGTCGATAATTTTCGGAAGTGCCGCAACGGTCTGACTGCGATCGCCGCCGCCGTCGTGGAATAAGATGATGTTGCCATCGTCCACTTGATGGAGCACACCATCGATGATTTCCTGCATGGGAATCTGTTTGCCGTCGCGCTGTTGCCAATCGTGCGGATCGATCTTTTGGCCAACGATCAGATAACCCATGTCCTGAGCAGCCGGCAGTAGCGCAACTTCCTCGGCGTATTCGGGCTGGTGATCGATGCCGTAGGGCGGGCGAAAAAGAATGGACTTCACCCCCAGAGTACTTTCAATCAAACGCTGGGTAAGGTTGAGCTCCCAACGAATCTGGGTGCGAGTGATGTCTTCCCAGTTGGGATGGGTGTAGGTGTGGTTGCCGATTTCGTCGCCTTGCGCGTATTCACGTTTGAGAAGATCCGGCCACTGGCTGGCCTGAACACCGATGACGAAGAAAGCGGCGGGGACGTCTTTTTGTTTCAGGATATCCAGGATTCGTGGCGTCCAGTGAGGGTCGGGACCGTCATCGAAGGTGATGGCAAGCTTCTTCTTGGCGGCGCCGATCTGATCGATGTCATAGGAGAGCGGGTAAGCCTCATAGTTTTCATCGGTGAACAGGTCGGTAGCGGCGTCATAGGTGAAGCTGCGGCGCCCCCGCTTGGGGGTATCAATGAACCGCCAGACATCCCCATTACCTTCGAGAATCAAGTCGGGACCCGGAGCGATGTCCGCCAATTTCTGGCGAACTGCGGCATCGGGTCGAGTGGCGTCCCAAATGCTCCAGATGGAAGTGTCGGAATGGCCTAAGCGCCAAAGCGCGGTGCCTTGCACGCCGAGCCGCTCACTTGCGCGCAGCTGATTGTAGGCGGTGATGGCGTCGAGCATCCACACCTGATGGACGTGATTGTGTTCGTCGACGTAGGAATAATGAGGATTGAGGGAAGCATCGTCGAATTCCACATTCGCGTCGGACTCATAGGCATGCAGCAAGGCTTCCTGCACGCTGAACTCGGTAGCACTCCACTTTTTGTTCACCGCTTCCGGCCAGTCGTAGGCGTAATTGGCAATGCCAACCACGATCTTTTGCGCGGGAACAAGCTGCAAAATCTGGCGGAGATTTTCTACGAACCAATCCTGGGCGGCGATCGGCCCAGGAGCGGAGGTGACCCAGTGCTGATCGGCGTTCATCAGCACGATGGCGTCGCATTGCTTGCCTAGAAATTTGTAGTCGTAAGATTCGTCGCGGGCCGGCAACTCCAGCATGAATTTGAGTCCAACGGCATGAAGGGCCGGGCCTAGTTCAGACGCGAATTCCTGAAAATTCTTCTGCGATTTGTCGGGAACGCCTTCAAAGTCGACTAGGATGCCGGCTTCATGAGATTGCACCGCGAATTCGACCACATTACGAATCAGATGAGCGCGGCCGTCGACGCTGTCCAGAAGCTTGGCCATTTCGTCGACATGCCAGTTGGTCCCGTCGTAGTTGTTGAGCATGCCGATAATGGGCAGCTCGACGTTGGAGGTTTTCATCCAGCGATGGAGCTTATCGTCACGCAGCAAGGTCACCGCTTCGGTGGGGTTGGCCTTGAGGGTCTGATAGCGCTCGTAATCGACGATGGTGAGATCGCCTTCAGAGCTGACCGAGTGCAGCTGCTCGGGAATCAGAACGTCCAGATCTTTGTAGTGGCGCTTGAGCGAGGCGAGGCTGTTCGGATCCCAGCTCACGAAGAAAGCCGCGCGTAGGGGGTCGTAGCTTGCCGGCACGCCGCCCAAGTTGGCCACCCGGCGATGGCGGCCTTCCCGCGCGGGCGCGACTTTTATCGGAGTCTTGATTTTGAGAGCGCGATAAATGGGCCGGGTGTCCGGCAGCAGGCCGGCGGGAAGGGAAACGCTGGCGGCAATATTCACAAAGAAATAGGCCAGCAGAAGGGTGAGCAATGCGCCGGAGATTTCCATGAACCGACGCGTGCGCCGCCAACGGACGCGCTCTGCGTCGTAGAATATTGGACCGCGTTCCTTCATGAAGCCTTTCAACACTGACAACCGGGCAGGGACTGAGAACCAAGCCGGGCTCGACTCCGGCTGCCTGAATCCGTCTGCTCCATTGTAAGATGCGTTCCGTTCATGAAGCGAATTTTCTCAAGCCCTTTTGCCGCGATTGCCGCAGGACTCTGTTTACGGCTGTTCTTGGTGTTGAAGTTTCCGGCCAATTCAGGCGACGCGGTGCTGTATGAACAGATGGCCACCCATTGGCTCAAGCACGGCGTGTACGCCATGGATGTCTTCGGAAAGATCACCCCGGTCGATCTGCGCATGCCCGGCTATCCGGCGTTCCTGGCGGTCATTTACGCACTGACCGGGCGGGTAGGGATGGAGGCGCGGAGTTGGGTGATGCTAGCGCAGATCCCGGTAGACCTGCTGACGTGCTGGTGTACGGCAGCTTTGGCGAGCGTGCTGACCCGGATCGCCGACGACCGTACCCAGCGCCGAAGAGTATTCCAGGCCGGGCTGTGGCTGTCGGCGTTGTGTCCGTTCACGGCCAATTACACCGCGGCGCCGCTGACCGAAGTGTTTGCTACCCTTTTTACCACCGCGGCTCTGATTCCGCTGGTGTTGTTGGTGACCCTGAACGGTGGCCAACTTGCGGTGCAGAAGTATTGGCCGCGAGCAAATCGTTTCTGGGATTTGGCCGTGGCTGGGGCGCTGGTGACCGGCGTTGGCACCTTGTTCCGGCCGGAGACGCCACTGCTGTTGCTGGTCGCCGGGCTGCTGCTGGGATTCGTGCTGCTACCGAGGCACCAAGGTGCGCTGTGGGTTCGAACCATGGCCGGAATGGCCCTCGTGTGCGCGATCCCGCTGGCGCCGTGGGCGATTCGAAACGCGGTGACGCTGCACCACGTGCAATTTCTGGCGCCGAAGAATTCGAATCTGCCGGGCGAGCTGGTGCCTTACGGCTTTATGAGCTGGGAGAAGACCTGGCTGTATCGCTTTCGTGATGTATACCTGGTGCCTTGGAAGCTGAATGACGAAGCGATTTACCTTCAGGATATTCCCGACGGTGCCTTCGACACGCCGGCCGAACGTGCGGAAATTGCCGCAATCCTGGAGACCTATAACGACGACCTGACGCTGACCGCGGAAGAAGATGCGGCTTTCGCTACGCTGGCCAAGCAACGAACCAGGCGTCATCCGATGCGGACGTATCTGTGGGTGCCAGCGGCTCGTGCGCTAACCATGTGGTTCACCCCACGAATCGAGCTGTTGCCAGTGTCCGGCGAGGTCTTTCCGTTGCGGCAGTCCTGGAGAGACGACAAGGTGGATCAGTCGGTCACCGTCGGATTCTTCTTGCTCAATATTGGTTACCTGGCGCTGGCGATGTGGGGAGCGGTCTTTTTGTGGCGCAAGGCGGCGGCACGTCCGGCGGTGAGCTTATTGATCCTTTTTATTGTGGTGCGAACGGCGTTTCTAACCACGCTGGAGACCCCCGAGCCCCGCTATGTGCTGGTGTGCTTTCCGATTTTGGCGGCGCTCGCGGCGCAGCTTTTTGGGCGCCGCATGGCCCAACCCGCCAACCGCTTACCGGTTTGACTCGCTTGATTGTTCACTACCGCGGCATCCACTTGCTACTGACCCTGATGGTCACTTGTCTTCGACAGGTTCGGGATGGATGGTGACGCGAAGAATCTGCGGGAATTTTTCCTTGACTCGATCTTCCAGGGCGGCGGTCACGTCGTGGACGTTGGTGATGAGCAGGTTGCCCTTCATGGTGCAATGGCAGGAGGCAAGTATGCGGTGCTCGACCTGGCGCACATGTACGTTGTGACAGTTGATGAGCTCGTCGTATTCGGCGGCCAAGCTGTTGATGAAAGTTTCGATGGCCTGGGAAAGCAGCTTCATTTCGCCACCACCGAGATCGGGCGTGGCTATATGGCGTCCCAACGGTTCGATGTGGATATTGACGTCGATCGAACCGTGACGCAGCTCGCGAATGCCCTCTTCGAGTTCGCTAGCCTGGCGATGAGCGTCGCGCAGGCTAAGGTTTTCGTCGACTTCCAGATGCAGCTCGACAAATAGCTGGCCGCGCTGCTGGATGGCGGTGATGTCGTGAATGGCCAGGCCCATGCGCTGGGCGACCGCACGAATGGCTTCAAAAAGATGCTCCCCCTGAGGAGCGCGGGGCTCGGCATGGACCATGACGTCAGCGTCAGGCACAACTTCACAAACCCGTTTTTCGATGGCATCGCTGAGCGCGTGGACTTGTTCGAGGCTGGCGGTGCGAGCAACGCTGACCGTGGCATCCACGAAATGATGCTTGCCCGCGCGGCGGACGCGGACACGATCGACATCCAGCACCCCGTGCATGCCGGCGACGGCGCGGGCGATCTGTTCTTGCAGACCTTCCGGAGCCACATCCAGCAAGGCGTCCAAGGTACGTTTGCCCAAGCGAGAACCCACCCATAGGATGACCGCGGCGACGCTCAGGGCGGCAAGAGCGTCGGCATAGCCTAGCCAGGTGATGTTCCAGGTATCGCCGGCCCAAACCAGAGCGATGCCGGCCATGACCACCAGGGTGCTGCCAACGTCGGTCGAGAAATGGAGTGCGTCGGCTTCTAAAGCCTCACTGGAGTATTTTTTGGCGATGCGAGAAAGGGTTCGGGCGCGAGTTAAATCCACGGCCAAAGCGCAAGACAGGATCAGCATCGCGGTAACCGTGGGGACGATGTGAACGCGGTGGAAGAACAGCCGATCGAAGGCTTCGTAGATGATGTACAGAGCCGTGAGCAGAAGCAGCGCGGTTTCCACGAAGGCGGAGAAATTTTCGAATTTGCCGTGGCCGTAGGGATGGCGCTCGTCCGCAGGCTGATCTGAAACGCGCACGGAGAGATAGGTGATGATGGCGGCGATCAGGTCTAGCGCCGAGTGCAAAGCCTCGGACAAAATGCCCAAGCTGTCGGTGCGGACCACCAGGAAGGTTTTGAGGGAGACCAACACCAGCGCGGAGGCCACGCTTAACAAGGCGGCGCGCTTTTTCTCTCGAACTTCGCGGACCAGGTCGGCGGCAGGCATGGGCGTGCCTAGACTACCTCAAGTCCGAGTTTGCAAGGCCCAACGCTTTCTAAGCGCCGCCCAGGACGAGCCATGCGAAGGGTCAGGATGCCGAGCGAGGAAGGAAGCGAAGAGCGGCGGAGTTCATGCAGTAGCGCTGGCCGGTAGGAGCAGGCCCATCGCCAAAAACGTGGCCGAGATGGGCGTCGCACAGGGTGCACTTCACTTCGCGACGGATGGTGCCAAAACTAGCGTCGGTCTTTTCGTAGACGTTTTCCGGGGCGATCGGTTGCCAGAAGCTGGGCCAACCGGTGCCAGAATCGAATTTGCTAGCGGAATCGAACAATGCGTTATCGCAATCGATGCAGCGATATAAGCCCGCGGCGAACTGATGATCAAGAGCGCCGGAAAAGGCGTACTCGGTCGAGGCTCGACGGGTGACGTCGTATTGCAATGAGGTGAGTTGCTTCTTCCAATCGTCTTTGGTCTTGATGATTCTGGCCACGGTTAAGACCCCTTGCCGGGAACCGTTGTCGGCGAATTTGACGATGCGAACTGAGCCCGGCACCCCTTCGGGCGGGTTGTCGTAGGACAAGGCCGCGACGCATGCGCGTTGCACCCCGATGAGCAGTCCATAAGCCGCAATGGTAGCGCCACCGAAAATAAAGCCGCGTCGAGTAACGTTGTTCATAAATTTCTCAGCTTCCCCACTAGTGAGCGGCCGCTCCATTCGCAGCGGTGAGCGATGGAGCCGGTAGCAGCGGGAGCCGCTTGGGTTCGCCGCGCGCGCCGCGGACTTCCAGTTCTTCAAAGAGCAGCGATGGCGCTACCACCGTGGCCGGTAAGCCACCCTGCGCTGAGCCGAAGGCGCCCAGGGCCGTTCCGGTGAACCCGGCAATCTGACTCTGCATGTAGTTGTACACGAAAGGATCGTTGCCGATTCCCGCCAGATTGCGAAGCGAGCGGGTGTTGACTCCGATGACCCGCGCGCCGCGAATCACTTCTTCCCGGCCGTCTTCGGGATACACCTTGTAAACCAGGAGAGGCAAGCGATCGCCAGTGCCGGCGCCGCCGTTGAAACTAGCCAAAAGTTCGGAAAAGTCTTCCTGGTGTAGCAAGCTCAGGGAGGGGTTGTCCATCTCTCGCACCAGGATGCAGTACTGCAATTTCTCCGCGCGGCACTCGTCGAGAAATTTCCTCTTCAGCTCAGCAGGCGAGCTGGTTTCCGTGGACGTAAAGAACAAGTTGCTCATGGTGGCTTTGGCATCGCTCAAAAAGCCGGAGCGGCCATGACCGTTGGATTGGTCAGAGTCGTTGCCGGGGCGGCGGGACATCAGCAGAGCCTTCAGAGTACCGTTTTCAACCACGGTGATTTTTTGCGCGCGGACTCCTTCGTCATCGACGGTGTAGCCGCCCAACAAGGGTGTTCCGTGGAATTCTTTTGCGCCAGGATCATCGACAAGGGAGACGCTTGGCGGCAGGACACGAGCCCCAATTCTGCCGGCCCAGTCACTCTTGCCGCCGAGATTGCCCATCAACTGCTCGACAACCGGCTGAAACGCGACCGGCGGCCGAGAGCCGTTCATCGCCGGCCCGAGGATTTGGGCAAGCAGCGGAGCGGCGGCACGCGCTTCGAAAAGAACCGGGCCGGTGTAATCCTGTGCTGGAGAGGCGGCGCGCAACGCCATCAATTCACTGCCGGCTACGTTCAGGCCTTTGCGAACCGCGTCGACACTGGGAATATCGCCAGGTTTGGGCACGTAATCGGAATAGAGATAGTTGAGGGGCATGCCGTCGTTAGCCAGGGTATTCATGCCCGATTCAACGGCCGCGAAGGTACGGTTGGTGCGGATCTCGGTGCCTTCGCTGGTCATCAGGTACTCGGTCGCATACACCAGGTAATAGGTGACCCGGGCTTCGTAGACTTCCGGAAAGAGGCGGAGAGCGGCTGAAGAGTCGCGCGCTTCTTGTTCCCAGTTGCGATTGGTCCAATCCGGAGTGACCAAAGGCTCGATGATCTGAATGGGCTGGGTTTTCGCGAGATCATCCATCTCGGACTGGCGAGCCAAACTGCTGAGATAAGCTTGCTTGCGAGAATAGGTTTCGACGGCTTCTTTAAAAGCCTGGTCGGTGGCGATCCAGAGGTCCTGACGTAAAGAATCGTAATCGCGATCGATGCCAACGGAGCCTTGGGACCCAATAAATCCGCGAAAAGAGTCTTCGCCAACGAAATTGGAGCTGTCCATTTTGTACGAGCCGACGCGAGCTTCGACGTTCATGAAGCGGTTGCGGGTATGGTTGCTGGAGAGCAGGGTACCGAACTGCGCGACGATTTCTTTTACGTCCAAATCGAGTAGCCGATATTCCACGTAGTAAGGGCGCACCGGCTGATCGGTGCCGGGCATCTTGAGTTCGAGGCGCGTTTTGGAGCGAGCCATCTCGTCACGCATTGCCCGCAGCGTCTGATCTTTGTCCGGGGCCGCTTGTGGCGCCGCGACAGCCGGAATGGCACTGGCGAAGGTGATCACAGTAGCCAAGAGCGCCAAGGCTAATCGTTGCGATGTGCCCTTCACTGGGAATCTCCACTCTTTACAGGGTCGTGAGCAGGCGCTGGCAAGATCGGCGGACGGTCGGTCGAGGTTTCCTTCTTTTGCACCTCCAGCTCCGAGGTGAGGATAGCCGGGGAGGCCGCCGACACCGGAACGGAGCCGGATTCAGCACCGCAATAGCCGTTGAAGACCTCGGTGGTATTCCCGGTAGCCACAATCTTGGTCAGGGCGGCCAGCGGGGTGCCGACGATGTCGACGCCGCGAACCAGCTCATCGGGCCGGCCATCGGAAAAAACCTTATAAACGACGAGTGGCTGCACCTGGAAGGCTTGCGGCTGACCGCGTCCCGTGAAGGTGAATCCTCCGGCGATGTCGTCGATGAGCAGGCCATACTCTTTGTGCTGGGATTTGACCAGGTCGATGAACTCGGCGCGAAGCTGGGCGTTGGTTACGGTTTTGCTGCTTTCCACGATGAGGTTGCCCTGGCGGGAGACCGGAGAGGCGCCCAGTTGACGGCGGCCGTGCCCGTTCGAATGGGGGAAGCCGACCAGCGGTGAACGCGACATCTCAAAGTTTTCCAGGATGCCATGATCGACCAGGATCACATTATGAGCTTTGACACCTTCATCGTCGTATTGGTAGTAGCCTAGCAAATCGGTGTTGCCAAGCTTACGCATGGTGGTGTCGTCGATGATGCTCAAGAAGTCCGGCAGGATCGGCTCGCCAACTTTCTTTGCGAAGGTCTGGCCTTCTCCAGCGTCCTTCTGGCGATGGCCTTCGGCACGATGGCCGAATACTTCGTGAAAAAAGACGGCAGCGGCGCGGCCCGTCAACAATGCGGGGCCAACCGATGGATCGACGAGCGGAGCGGCGACCAGGCCTTCTAGCTCCTTGCGCATGGAGGCACTAGCCGCAGACACAGCTTTGTCGTCAGGGGCGTCTGAGGGATTTACCCAATCGAAATTGTAATAGCGCTCGAGGTCCATGCCGTCGGGCGCTTTGCCCTGAATGAAGAGTTCCAAGCGATAGCGAATCTGACCATATTGAAGTTGGGTGCCTTCACTGGTGACTTGGTAGGCGTTCTGGGACTGCGCGGTGAAGGTGACGATGGAATTGATGACCGCGGGGGACGCTCGGAATTCCCGGGTGTAGGCCCGAACTTTTTCTTCCCAGGGCTTGCGATCCAGCTTGAACGAAGTTTCCGCTTCAATATCGGTATGGGGCTGCTCATGCGAGAAATCGGGAGCCGCGCCTTCCGCAGTTTCTACCTTTACTTCCTTGCCGGCCTTAATCTTGATCAGCCACTCGGCCGCGGATTCATACTGCTTGTCGGTTTCTAGCCACAGGGCGCGACGCAAAACTTCGGGATCGTTATCGATCGGGGCGGGCTCGCCGGGACCTGCGCTTTGCCCTTGGCGCTCCCCAATCTTGTGAGTGTTATCCAAATCGTAGCTGCCGGCGCGCACCGAGACTTCCAGCCAGCGATTGCGATTTTCGCCGCTACTCAGCAGCGCACCATTCGAACCAGAAACTTCCGCGCGCTGAGTATCGGTAACCGTGTAACCAATGAAGTAAGCAGGAGGGTCCTGGGCACCGAGGGTCTTTACCGAACGCTCCAGCTCATTTTGCATGGTGGCCAGCAGCGGCGAACGCTTGATTTCCGAATCGGGAGGCATGGCCAGGGCCGCCCGGGGGGCGGCCGACACCAAGGCGAACGCTGCGCCGAGGGCGCACGACATGGTCACAAATCGACTGCGGATGGTTCTATTCAAGAAGTCCTCACTTAGGCTTAGACGGCTCTGGGAATCACTCAGTGTACGACAGCGGAGAAATGCTCACAAACGGGCGTCCTCACAGGATGCACCGGTAGCAACAGGGGCAAGGGGTTACACATCATTGGACGGCGCCGACGACGATTTCGTTGCATGCGCTGCTGCGGGCTGCGGTAGGCAGTCAAGCGTAGGCCGCTCGGACCGGGCGGTGGGGTCCTATCAGTTGGGTGTGTAGATAGAGACGATCTTCAAGGTTCGTATCGGAAGACAGCGGCAGCCATGTCGTCGTGCTGGAGGCGGCCACGGGTAAAAGCCTCCACTTCCGAGAAGAGTTGGGCGAGAAGGAATTCCGGAGATTTGTCACAGTGGTTTTCGCAAAAGGCCTGCATGCGCTCGATACCAAAGGCTTCATCGTGGGTGTCGAAAGCGTCCGAGAGGCCGTCAGTGAAAAATAAAAACCAGTCACCCGGGGCCAAACTAGTGATCAGCGTCTCGTAGCTGGCTGAGGGATCGAACAACCCGGGAGGCATTCCCTCGATGTTGAGGACCCGGCATTCGCTGCTGGAAACATGAACAGGCCCGGGCATGCCAGCGCTGGCAATCTGCATTTCACGGCTTTGCGGATCAAAGACGGCATACTGCACGGCGGCATGCCGCCGCGGTGTGCCGCGTATCATCAAGCGACGATTTAAGGTGGCCAGCACGTGACCGGGAGGCTGACCGGTCTTGTGAACGCCGCGAAGAGTTCCTACGGCGAGTGCCGCGTACATGGCCGCCGGGAGACCTTTGCCGGAAACGTCGCCGACGTAGAGGCCTATCCGACCGTCGGTGAGCTGAAAATAATCGAGAAAATCGCCACCAACCTCGGCCATGGGCTGAAACGCATGACAAACGGTTACCTCCCCGGTGGACAGCGGGCTAGCGGGGAGCATCACCCGCTGGATGGAACGAGCTTCTTCCAGCTCCTCCTCGCGAAGGGTTTGAATACGGGAAACATCGGCAGGCAAAGCTACCGTATGCATTGAAGTTTCCAGTTCCAGAAATGAAGGACTCACCGGGAAAGGGGGTTCGGCGGCATCGTCCAGTGTATCAGTCGCAACCGGTCCCAGAGACGAAAAAGCAGGTGGTTGTTTCCTTCTGCACGCTGCCTGGCGAAAGGATTGCGTTTAGCGAAACCCGGGGAGACACTACCGGCATGCGAGCACTTGCCGGCGTGGTGGTGGCAGCGGCCCTGCTATTCGGGGTCTATGAGTATTATTTGAAGCAGATGCCCACAAGTGACCCGGGGACGGCTCCAACCCAAGCCATTAGCCTGACCGGAGTGCGCAACGATCTCTTGCAGATTGCCCAAGCCGAGCGCGGTTGGGTAGCCATGAACGGGAAATGCGCGTCGATGGAAGAATTAACCTCTTCTCAAGCGTTGGCCATGTCGCGTCCAGACCGAGATGGCTATTCCTATTCGATTGCCTGCTCCGGAGCTGATTTCAGCGTAACCGCGCGGCATCCAGCCGCCCCGGCAGGGTCGCCCATTCGGTACCCGACGCTGGCCGTCGATGCGAATATGCACATTCAAGATGTGAACTGACTCCTGCCGTACTTGCCCTCGCACCTGCGGTTTGCCTTGTTTTGAAGGAACTTTCGCAACCCACAAAACGTACCTTGTAGCGACACTTGTACCGACAGCGGTTCCCGCACCCGTTCTGACCTGTGGGCGGGGCCAAGGAGCGCACCATGGATGGTCAAATCATCGGCCTGGTTGCGGTGATTATGTCCCTGGGAATTCCACTGGGAGCAATCTACGCGTACTACCGGGTACAGCGGTTGAAAACGGAAGAGCGATTGGCGGCGATTGCCAAAGGCGTGAGCGTACCGATGGAGCCCGAGCTTTCTCAGGCCGCCCGATCGCGGCGCGCCGGAATTTTGTTCGTGGCTGGCGCCATTGGATTTATGGCCATGTTCGGGTTGATTGCCGAGATCGCGCACGAGCCGGACACCTGGGAGGCTGCGGCACTAGGAATCGTACCGCTGGCCGTAGGGATCGGGTATTTTGTGGACTGGACGCTGATCCGCCGCGACGCCCGGGCCACGTAACTGGACCAACCGTTACGCGCGATCGTCGGCAAGTATTTTGAGTGAGTTCGCCCTGGTTACCTGGTCCCGTGGAACTTCGGGACGAAAAAGGATGGCGAGCTAAACTCCGCCTTGACCAATCCTCTCGGGACACCCGAGACGCCCCGGGGGGCCGCGCGAAGGCTGTGCTAGAATTTGCGTGCATGCATCCCGCACTGCCTCGCCTTCTGGATTTGCAACAAATCGATCATCGAGTTGCCGCGTTGCGCACCGAACTGGACGCGTTTCCCAAACGCATCCGGGACGCGGACGCCCAGTTGAACGGGGCCCAAGCGACCTTGACGGCGGCAAAAGAAGCTCACACCAAAGGCCTGAAAGAACGCAAAAAACTGGAACTGGACGTAGAGCAGTGGAAAGAGCGCGCCCGGAAATATCGTGATCAGAGCGGCGCGGTCAAAACCAACGAAGCCTATAAAGCTTTGCTGCACGAGATCGCCAACGCTGAAGCGGAAATGGGCAAAGCGGAAGACCAGCAACTGGACGTCATGATGGCTTCCGAAGACCTGGACCGGCGAGTGAAGAATTCAGAGACGAACTTGAAACAAGCGGAACACTCGGTGGCCACTGAACGCAAAGCGATCGAATCCGAGCGGCGGCTAAAGCAAGACCAGATGGCCGGTGCGGTAGCCGAACGCGAGTCTCAGATTTTGACCATACCAGCGGATTTGCTGGAGTTGTATACCCGAATCGCCAAGCGGCATAACGGAACGGGCATGGCCGAAGCGCGCGATGGGCAATGCCGCGGATGTGGTATGCGGGTGCTGCCCCACATCTTGCAGGAACTGTTGCAGGAATCGAACCAAGAAGTTTTCCGTTGCGAAAGCTGCGGGCTCATTCTGTATAGCTTGGAGCCGGTTCCGGCTCCGAAGATGGAGGCGGATCCGGGGGCCACTTCAGCTTCCGGTTCTTCATGATGGTCACACGCCCGCGCACCTCCCGAGGCGGCGACCTGTTTCGAGAGCCGGGGCCGGCAGCGAAGCCGGCAGCAACAGCCTACAAAGCCAATATCGACGGCGGATCGCGAGGTAATCCGGGGCCGGCGGCCTACGGAGTGGTCATTGTGGATCCCCGTGGGCAGGTGGCGGCGAAGCTGAAGAAATACATTGGACGTACCACCAATAACGTGGCCGAGTATTACGCGCTGATTGCGGCGCTAGACTATGCCGGGGCACACGGGATACGCGACTTGAAGATTGAAAGCGATTCCGAGTTGCTGGTGAACCAGATGCGCGGCCGCTATAAGGTAAAGAGCGCCGAGCTTAAGCCATTGTTCGAGCGGGCGCGCAAAACCGCGCAGGGATTGGAAACATTTCGAATCGAGCACGTATATCGGGAGCAGAATCGCGATGCGGATACGCTGGTGAATGAGGCGCTGGACGAGACCTCTGGCGGGCAGCGACCCAGTGGGCCACCAGCGAAGCGCGATGCAGCGCCAAAGCTTGCTCCGCGAAAGATTCTGGCAAGGTTCCGGAGCGGGATTCTTTATCCGTTGCAGGACGTTGATTTGGAAGACGGAGCCGAAGTTGAAATTGTGATCACCAGCACGCTGAAAGTGAACGACAAGTAGCCAACAGTTTTACCGGGCGCACGCTAGCCGATGGTCCGTTATCGTCTGAATCTTCCATCCAACCATTAGAGATGATCGGCGATCTGGCGCTGTTTCCAGTCGGGGCGTTGCGCTGATTGCGTTTAGGGGTCGAAGTGATAAGTAAAGCTCACGGTGAGGTACGACTTGAGCGGGACACCAACGATGCGTTCGATAGGCGTTGGATAGCTGGGATCTCCGGGATAGGAAAACACTTCGGTGGTCTGACCGGTGTAGCCGTTGGCAATGAGAAACTCCGTAGAGAGGGTCATGCGTCCGTCAAGAAACGGCCGGAGGATCGCGCCGCGAAATTCGGGCACCGCAACACCAACAAAGCCATCGCCAAGGGGCTTGGCGCGAACGTATTCGAATTCCGCACGGGCACGGAGACGGAATGGCAACTGGTTTTCCGTGGCCACGGCGTCCCAGATCAACCGGGGAGCCTCGGGAACCGGAGCGCCGAGGAGGCGATCTCTCGCGTCGGCCTGAGCATAGGAGATGAAGATCGAACCTTGCGCAAAAGTCCGTTGAACCGAAAGACTGATCACGCGATTGATGGACGGGCCGACATCTTCCTGCAGCCCGGTGTCCGGGTCTATCTTGGCGAGTTCCTGCGAGTTGGTCACATGTTTGAGAGTAAGTCGTAGGTCCGCGCCTTTCACAGCTTTGGCCGCTACCAGCTGGTAGGCCCGCGATGGTGCTACCAGGGTTGGCGTGCCCACGCCATTGCCGATGCGCGGGTCTTCGGTATGAAAAGCCTCCCCATAGCTGAAGGCGAAGGTAGGCAGCAGAGTGCTTTCCGGAGGAAGAATAGTCACCGTGGCCTTCGGCAGACTCAGCCCGGCAGGTGAGTCGAACGAGTTTTGGGGATGGAGGATATCGCGATTGTCGAACCACAGCTGCTCGCGACGGATGCCAACATCGTAGTGCAAGTACTTGCTTAAGTTTCCATCGACAGCGGCATAGGGCTCGACGAACGACAACGTCAGGTCGTTGCTGGTAGTCAGGTGAAATGCGCCCTCGGCGTCGGCGGTGCGTAAATCCAAGTCACGTGGGGCGTCCCGACGCAGGTCCAGGCCGGCGAGGAAAGAAAGCCAGGTGCGAATCTTTTGGGTGTACAGAGCGCCTCCGCCGGTAACGGTGCGGAATTCGCTCTGCTGGATCAGGCCGCCGATAAACGGTATCTCGGTGAAATCAGGGTTGAAATTCGACCGCAAGGTGAGACTGTATCCGCGAAAGAAACCGGAAACAGTAAGCTGCCTGGCAGCGTCCAGATTCCAGGAATCACTGGCGACCATGATGCCGGTGTAGGTGCGGTCGAGCTGGCGGTTGTCAACGGTGTCATTCGGTACCCAGGTCTGGATGGGGATCAAGCCAGGAACAAATGAGAAGCCGTAGTATCCGACCGCGAATACGCTGAGGTCGTTGCGACCAAACTTAAATCGGCGAAAACCATTCAGCTTGTACTGCTGACGATGCTCCAGGCGCTTGAGAAAACCATTGCCATAGGCGGCTTCTACTGCGATCCAACCGTCTGTTTCCGGATGGCGCGGACTCCAACCGGCTACCAGGTCAATGTCGCGATCGTCGCCGGTGACTTCCACGAAACTGCCCAGACGCGGCTGGGGTAGGTACGTCGCGGCGAGATCAATGGAATGATTTCCTTCCCGCACGTTGAAGGCGCCTCCATCCACGGTGACGGCCTCGATTGTCGGCGCGATTAAGAAATTAGGATCGGAGTAACCGTTTCCGTGGGCGTTGGCGGGCAGGTTGTTGGGGTACAGATAGTTTCCAATCTGATAGAACTGCGCGATGGGTTCGCCATGATCGCCGGCAACTCCGGGAGCGAAATACTGCGGCGCCTTGATGCCCCCGGAGGCGGTTTCGATGGGAAGGCCGGGAATGGAAATGGGCGCTCCGGGACGGCCCGGATTGGCGTCGAGAACTTGATCGTGAATGACCACGCGTTCGGAGACATCGGGGGTTAGCGCCGAATCCGCCGAGGCAAAAACAGTCACGAACTGATTCCCGGAAGCGAGGCGCTGAAACTGCAGCGTCTCGACGGACGGCTGGCCGTCGAGGATGGACAACTTTTCATTAATCGCAACCAAGCCGAGCGCTTCGGCAGTCAATGTATAGGCTCCGGAATCGGTATCGCCAAAATCAAAATCGCCTTGAGTGTCGCTGGTGGTCGAGCGTAGAACCTCACCGGTGCGGGCCACCAGTTTTATCTTCGCTCCCGGCACTGGACTTCCGTGCGGATCCAGGACGTGACCTGACAAATGCCCTTTTGGAGAAGCGGCGTGAAGGGAAACCGCAAGGAGCAGCAAGACCGATACGAGCGATATTCGCGGAAGCGGATAGCAGAATGGGCCGGCAGCCGCGGTTGGCATCTCGCACCTCAAGCCAAGCGATTTGTAACACCTTTTTTAAAATCATGCTACCAAGAAATGAAGCGGCTGTAATTCCGCGCAAGGCTTGCGACCGCCATCCACCCCTGAACGCAATTATTTTTGAGCTGGGGGGGCACCAAGAGAAAGCTTGGTGGCTGGGATATCATGTGCCGAGGCTGACTCGGGCAGTTAACGCGGGAGGTTGGTGATGGGAGAGTTGGTTCGAACCGGTGTATCTCTGGAACGCGAACTTCTGGAACAATTCGACGAGTCGATCGCCCGGCGCGGCTATGGGAACCGGTCCGAAGCGATTCGCGATCTGATCCGCGATCGTCTGATTTCAGAGCACGCCGACAAAAATCAGGTGATCGTGGGCACGCTGACGATTATTTATGATCACCATCGGCCCAATCTCACCGAAAAGCTGGTCGAAGCGCAACATCGAGCCGGAAGCAGCGTGCTGGCGGCGACCCACGTGCACTTGGATCATCATCATTGCCTGGAGGTGGTGATCATGAAGGGACGCGCCAGCGTGGTTCGAGGCCTGGCTGACCGTATTATCAGTCTGCGGGGAGTGAACCACGGGCAATTGGTGATCACCAGCACCAATAGCCTTTGAACTGACGAGGCCCAGTGGCTCGAACCGCGCGTTCACAGGAGCTTCGATGACTTACTTGAGCGCGTAGGAACGATACAGGGTATCGCGCTGAGCAGGTATGAAGCCGGCGTCAGAAATGATGCGGCGAAGTTCGTTTTCGTTGGTGCGATTGCGAACGCCCGCGGCGTAGACCACATTTTCTTCGATCAGAATACTTCCGACATCGTCGGCGCCGAATTGCAAACCTACCTGGCAGACCTTGATTCCGGGTGTTAACCAGCTGGATTGAATGTGGTCGATATTGTCCAGATACAAGCGACTCACCGCGAGCGTTTTCAGGTAATCGACGGCGGTGGTTTCCTGGACCTTGCGGCCAAGCGCGGTATGGTCCGCGGCAAAAACCCAGGGAATGAATGCGGTGAACCCGCCGGTGTCTTCCTGAATACGGCGGACCCGCTCGAAGTGGTTGACGCGATGACGCAGCTCTTCGCCACAGCCGAACATCATGGTCGCGGTGGTACGCAGGCCGAGGGAGTGAGCGGTGCGATGCACTGCTTCCCAATCATCACTAGTGCACTTGAGGCGCGCGATTTTTGCTCGCACCTCGTCGTCGAGGATTTCCGCGCCGCCCCCGGGAATAGATTGCAGACCGGCATCCATGAGCCGCTGAATGGTTTCGCGCAGGCTGATTTCTGAGACTTCGGCGATGCAAAGAATTTCTGGCGCGGAAAAGCAGTGGAGATGGACTTGGGGATAACGCTGGCGGAGAGAACTGAGCAAGTTTTCGTAGTAGCCAATCTGCAAATCCGGATGCAGCCCGCCCTGCAGGAGCACCCCGGTGCCGCCAAGCTCCAACATTTCATCAATCTTCTGATAGATGGTCTCAAAGGACAGAATGTAGCCGTCTTTGGCGCCCAACGGACGATAGAACGCGCAGAAGGAGCAATACTCGGTGCAAAAATTGGTGTAGTTAATGTTGCGGTCGATTTGGTAGGTCACCACCCGCGGGTCGTTCTTCTGAAGGCGAAGCCGGTGGGCTTCCATGCCAATGCCGACCAGATCGTCGGATTGCAGCATTTCCAGCGCTTGTTCGTTGGTTAATCCCACCAGTGGGTTCCCTTTCGCCTGGGCCGATAGTTTAGCAGGGCAGCGAACCAGGGCGAAGTCGCATATCGGGGTGCTACCAGGGTTTGCCAAGAACACTGGCGGCAACCGGCAACTTGGCGCCAGCGGCAGAGCGAATCGGCTGGTTGGCAACGATCAAGCCGAGAGCAACAGCGGAACGGAAAAAGGCGTCCAGACCGCGCAGATTTTCATCGTCCAACTTGAAATCGATATTTTCGGACAAGTAGCGTAACAGCTCAGCGGCAGGAAGATTGAGATCGCGGGATGCACGGCAGCAGATTTCGTCCAGGTGCAGGAGTCCGGCGTCGCGCGAATTTTGGAAGTCTTCAATGACTTCCGGGGTGACTACGCCGGGGCGCGCCGCCCATAGCGCCAGGACCGCGGGCAGGCCCGTCAAGCTGCGCCATTGTTCGACGATGTCGTAAATGTGCAGAGTTTTTGCGCCGGGAAAACCTGCGGTTGCGCCACTGCAAACCACCTCGCCAGCCAAGCCCCGCGACGCGTGCCCCTCGACGGCAATGGAAAGGCGCAGCGCGGGATCGCCGATGAGCAGCGCGGCATCGGCGCATTGCAGCATGGCCGAGAGGTCCGGGGGCATCTCGAAAAAGTCGGGCGCGACCTGCCAAAGATTGTGGCAGAGGATGCGAGTGAGCGCTTGGGTGCTGCGGGAACTTTCGTCCAGCGCCACCGTCTTGACCTGATCAATGGGAGATTTCGAGACCAGCAGGAGACTACGGACTCGGCGCTTGCAAGCGATGGCCATATCCGGCAGAACCGTCAGATCATCGATTCGTTGGTATTCGATGGCGGGAATGATGGCAATGTCAGCTGCGTCCTGGCGAAGCGCTTCGGCACACAGTGAAGGTACGGTAAAAGACAAATCGTATTTTTCGCTGAGCGAGCTTCGTGTGAAACCCCAGACGAGCGGGGCGGTGTTGAGGTACTGCACGACCGAGATGCGTAATTTGCGCACGTAGGATTTTCTTTCCGGACTCGAAAAGTATAACAGAGAGAATTTTGTCCGCTACCACGGGGTGTTCCGGTCGGAAGGTTCGAAAGATTCGGAAGCGATGAGCTGGGGCGCGGATGGCGTGGACCGGACTCCTCCAGCTCGGATCGTTGCATTGGGATGATGCAGTTTCGGGCACTTCTGCCCCCGCCGCGGCAAGGGTCACGATTTGAGCGGCGGTATGATGGAGAGGTCCAGCCCCGAGAACCGCTGTTTGTGAAGGTGCCCCGATGCGAATGGTCCGATGGCTGCAGGTCGCGCTGCTGGGTATACTCCTGCCGGCGGGCTGGCCAGCCCCGGACCAGGGCAAGACATGGACTGCAGGGGTGGCGAGTGCGGACGCGATCGAGCAACAGACATCGACGCCAGATTCGGCGCAGGGTAAGACCGTATACGTTAGCGACTTCGAGTTGGATTCATTGGTTCCGAAGGACGATAAAAGTTCCCAGACGAGTACCGGCGGCGCTTTGACAGCAACCTCCGCGGCAACCTCCGGATCGCAAGACAACGCCGCGAAAAAAGAAGAAGGACCAGCCGAACAAGCGCGCCGAATGGTGGACTTGATGTCGGTTACCCTGGTAAAGGAATTGGCTAAGGCCGGTTATACCGCACAGCGGCTGCCCAACGGACCGGCTGTGCCGGCGCAGGGCATCGCCATTCGCGGCATATTCGCGGAGCCGGATGCGCAGAACCGACTGCGACGCGCGGTGATCGGCCAGGGAGCAGTCGGGGGCAAGATGGAATTGTTCGTGGGTGTAAGCAATCTGGCGCGACCACCACAGAAATTGTACGAGCTGGCGGATTCCTCAAACCCGGACAATACCAAAGTCGGCGCAGTCATCACCGTAAGCTCCTACGCACCGGTGGCAAAATTTGAAGTAGAGAAAAACACCACTGAAAAAGCACTCAAGGACACCGCTTCCTCGATCGTTACCGATTTGACGGCGTTGCTGAACGCCAATCTGGCCGCGCTCGACCAATAGCCACACACGAATCTCCAATGGCCGCTCGTTCACTGCGGGCTGGGTTTCCTCCTGATGGGTACCGTAGCCGGCCTATCGCCCACATCCCGGATACCATGGACGCGCTAGCAGCGTTGCGGATATTATCGGCGGATGCTGCTGGAAGAACGCGCGGGACAAACCATCACCGAAGCGGAAGCGGAACGGTTAGCGCACGACTTGTACGGGCTGGACGTAAGTGCGAAGGCTCTGCCCGGCGAGTACGACGATAATTTTCACCTGACCAGCAAGCCCAAGCAATCCGCCGGCGTGCCGCCCGACAGCGCCGAATCTCGCCCGGAGTTTGTATTGAAGGCTATGCATCCGGCGCGCGAAGCTGAGTTGATCGATTTGCAGTGTCGCGCATTGCAGCATCTAGCGGAAAAGGCGCCGCAGCTGGGGCTGCCACGGGTGCAGCTCCTGGAGAGCGGAGAAGCATTCACAAGCGTGCCAGGTGCGGACCCACAGCGCCTGGTTTGGTTGCTAACGTTTGTGCCCGGACGAGTGTTGGGGAAAGCGCGGCCACATTCGAGGGAATTGCTGCAGAGTTTGGGGCGATTCCTCGGAGAAATGGATGTGGCTCTGGAGGCTTTCGAACACCCGGCGGCCCATCGCCAATTGAAGTGGGATTTGGCGTCCGCCGGCTGGATACGCGAGGAATTAGGGAGCATCGAGGAAACCTCGCGCCGAGCGCTGGCAGAGAAATTCCTCGCACTCTATGAACAGAGGGTGGTGCCGGCATTACCAAAGTTGCGTCGCGGCGTGATTTACGGCGATGCCAACGATTACAACGTATTGGTGGGAGAAGCGCTGCCGCTTCCGCGACGAGTGGTCGGGGTGATCGACTTTGGCGACCTGCACCATTCGATTCGCGTGGCGGAACTAGCCATCGCTGCAGCCTATGCAACCTTGGGGAAAGCAGAGCCGCTGCAAGCGGCCGCTGCGGTGGTCGCCGGCTATCACAGCGCATCGCCATTGGAAGCGGACGAACTGGCAATTTTGTTTCCGCTGCTGGCCATGCGACTCGCGGTCAGCGTCACAAATTCAGCGCGGCGCGCAACCGTCAAGCCAGACGACGCCTACGTCACCATTAGTGAAGGTCCGGCATGGGCGGCGCTGGAGCAGTTGGCGGAAATCCATCCGCGATTCGCGCAGTACACTTTCCGGGAAGCGTGCGGCCTGGCTCCGGTGCCACAAGGCGCGGCAGTGCTGAAATGGATGGCATCCCATGCCGGTTCGGCGGAGCCGGTATTGGATGTGGATGTTCGGCAGGATCCCACCATTGCGATGGATTTAAGTGTCGGCAGCGCATTTTTGGGCGGAAATCCCGCGTCGCTGGATATGAGCGCGCTGACTGACAAGATTTTCGGTGAGATGAAGAAAGCTCGTGTATCGGTCGGGCTGGGCCGCTACGACGAAGCACGCCTGGTTTACCGCGCGCCGCAATTCGCATCGGCCCACAGCTGGGACGCAACGGTGGTCGACGAACGCCGAACCGTTCATTTGGGCATTGATCTGTTCACCGGACCCGGCAGCGCGGTGTACGCGCCGCTAGGCGGGGTGGTGCACACGGTTGCAAACAATACCGCGGAGTTTGATTACGGTCCGCTGGTAATTCTGCGGCACGAAACCTCGGACGGCCTGGAATTCTTCACGTTGTATGGACACCTGGCAAAAACGGTGCTCGGAACGCTGCGCGTCGGGCAACCCGTTGCACCAGGCGATAAATTCGCACGGCTGGGCTCTCGCCACGAGAACGGCGGATGGCCGCCGCATCTGCATTTCCAAATTATTTTGGATTTATTGGGCAAGGACGCGGATTTTCCGGGAGTCGCACGCGCGTCGGAACGTGGCGTGTGGGCCAGCCTTTCTCCGGATCCCAATCTACTGCTGCGAATTCCTACCGATCGCATGCCCGCAAAAGAACCGGAGGCGGCGGAAACCCTGGCCGCGCGGCAGACCCTGCTGGGTTCGAACCTAAGCGTCGCCTACCAGCGGCCGTTGAAAATAGTTCGTGGCTGGATGCAATACCTGTACAACGATACCGGACGCGCGTTCCTGGATGTCTATAACAACGTACCGCTGGTGGGCCACAGCCATCCGCGAGTGGTGAGCGCGGTGCAAGATCAGATCGCGCTGCTGAATACCAACACCCGGTATCTGCATGACATGATCGCGAAGTATGCGGCACGGCTCACCCGGCTGCTGCCTGATCCCTTGCAGGTGTGCTACTTCGTGAATTCCGGGAGCGAAGCGAACGAACTGGCATTGCGAATGGCGCGGGCCCATACCGGGCGCGAGGACGTGATTGTGCTTGAGCACGCCTATCACGGAAATACCGGTGCGCTGATTGACATCAGCCCGTTCAAATTTGCCGGGCCTGGCGGGCAAGGGCGCAAACCGTGGGTACACGTGGCGCCCATTGCCGATGATTACCGCGGGGAATACCGGCGCGAGGATCCCGAGGCTGGTGCGAAATATGGGCAGCGTGTTGGAGACCTGATCGACCAGCTACGCCGCGAAAACCGCGGCTGCGCTGCGTTTATCGCGGAAACAGTGCCGAGCGTAGCCGGACAGATTGTGTTCCCGCCAGGGTACCTGCCCGAAGCCTATCAGCACGTGCGGGCGGCCGGGGGGGTGTGCATCGCAGACGAAGTGCAAGTCGGCTTTGCCAGGCTGGGTAGCCACTTTTGGGGATTTGAAACGCAAGCGGTGGTTCCGGACATAGTGGTATTGGGCAAGCCCATTGGGAATGGATTCCCGCTTGGGGCGGTGGTGACCAGTCGAGAAATTGCCAATTCGTTTGCAAACGGCATGGAGTTTTTCAGCACCTTTGGCGGGAATCCGGTGGCCTGCGCGGCCGGACTCGCGGTGCTCGATGTGCTGGAAGAGGAAAAACTGCGGGACCGGGCGCTGCGCGTTGGAAAATCCTGGAAAGACGCGCTCGGAGAACTGCAAGAAAAGTTTGGGTTGATTGGAGAGGTGCGCGGGTCGGGATTGTTTCTGGGCGTGGACTTGGTACGTGATCGAGAGACTCGCGAGCCAGCCACCGAAGAGGCCGGCTACATTGTGAACCGGTTGCGAGAATGCGGCATCCTGACCGGCACGGACGGGCCCGGAGGTAACGTGATCAAATTGCGCCCGCCGCTGATTTTCTCAGACGCTGACGCGCAGCTGTTCACCACCAAGCTGGAATCGATTTTGATGGAAGACGGGGCACAGCCGTTATCGCCCGCGACCATCGAAGAAACGACCGATATACTTCTTTAATTGACTTTCAACGGTCCTAATAGGGCCTAATAGGGAAGGTACGTGTCCCCTGCCCAGCTTGCCCGGCGCCTTGCCCCCAGGCCCTTCGCGGCTGTCCAAGTTGAAGAGCTGAGCTGGCAACCCCGGCGCGCCGGGTAAATCTACCACCTGCGGAGTCCTGCTCAGGCGGGGCAGATTGATGACATCGTGGAACAATCCGGGTTGAACTCCTCAGAGGTTCTGGCTACGCTGGTGGATCTGGAGACGGAAAGGCGTGATTCGGCAGTTGCCCGGCAGACCGTTTTTCTGAAGCTCTTACTGTAGTTCCCAGAAGCTCTTCCACAGCATGGACTTGCGCGCGACCCGAGCGCGCAAATGAATCCGAAGCCAAGGTTGAGGCATCTGGTTAAGGTAGCGAGAAGGACACAGGCGCTTGCCACTACGCCCTGCTACGCAGGATCCGGAGTTACAAACACAAGATGGGACGTTCCCTGGTAATCGTCGAATCGCCTGCAAAGGCGAAGACTATCAATAAGTATCTGGGCCGAGATTACGTCGTCAAGGCGTCCATCGGGCACGTGATGGACTTGCCCAAAAAGGTTATTGGTATACGTTTGCCCGATGACGGGATGAGGAAAAAAAAGAAAAAGGGCGGCAAAGGGAAGAAAGCCGCTGCGGAAAAGCCGACCAAACCGATCCTGCTGGACGACCCCAAGATTTTCGAACCTACGCTGCAGATTATCTCCGGCAAAGGCAAAGTCATCAACGATCTGAGGAAGTCGGCGACGACCGCTGACGCTGTGTACCTGGCGGGCGACCCGGACCGTGAAGGCGAAGCGATTTCAGCCCATTTGGCCATGGTCTTGTCCAAGCCCGCCAAGTTCACCGAAGCCGATCCGCCTTCCAACGGATTCCACGGAAAAAACGGCAAGAATGGCAAGAACGGTAAGGTCGCCGAAGAAAAGGATGGCGCCAAGCTGAAAGTCGGCAAGGCTAAAGCCAAGGAAGAGATCAGTGTTCCACCGATCGATCCAAAGAAAATTTTCCGGGTAACGTTTAACGAAATCACTCCCAAAGCCATTCGTGCGGCGTTCGAGAAGCCTCGCCAGGTGGACGCCAACCTAGTGGACGCGCAGCAAGCTCGCCGGGTGCTGGACCGCATCGTGGGCTACAAGATATCGCCCCTGCTGTGGGACAAAGTGCGACGCGGGCTGTCGGCTGGCCGAGTGCAAACTGTGGCGCTGCGCCTGATCGTTGAGCGCGAGCTGGAGATTCGCGGATTCGTGCCCGAGGAGTATTGGTCCATCCACGCGATGCTGGATGCCGGGCAACCGCCGCTGTTTGAGGCCAAGCTGCACAAGTTCAAGGGCGAGGATATTGAGGTTGCCAACCAGGAAGCCGCCAACCAGGTGGTGGCCCGGGTCAGCAACGCCAAATGGCAGGTGGCTTCGGTCACCCAGCGCGAGAAGAGGCGAAATCCGCCGCCACCGTTTACCACCTCGAAGCTGCAACAAGCCGCTTACAACCGACTGCGGTACACCGCGAAACGCACCATGGCTTTGGCGCAGAGATTGTACGAGGGCGTGGACCTCGGTGAAGAGGGTTCGGTCGCGCTGATCACCTACATGCGCACCGACTCGGTGCACGTATCTGCGGATGCTATTGCGCAAGTGCGCGAGTTGATCCCGGAGCGGTTTGGCTCCGCGTACCTGCCCGAGAAGCCTAACTTCTATAAATCGAAGAAGGATGCCCAGGAAGCTCACGAGGCAGTGCGGCCGACGGATGTGACCCGGGCGCCGGAAGATGTTCGCAAGTATTTGCCTGACGATGTGTTCAAGTTGTATCAACTGATTTGGCAGCGCTTTGTGGCTTCGCAGATGCTACCGGCGGTCTTCGATCAAACCACCATTGATATTTCGGCGGGCGATTACACCTTCCGTGCCACCGGTTCGGTGCCGAAGTTCGATGGCTACCTGAAGGTTTACCAACTGCCGGCTGCCGCGACGGACCGTGAAGAGGACGAGAAGGACGAAGAGGGCGAGGGCAAATCGCTTCCGCTCGTGGAACAGGGACAAGTCTTGCGGCTGGACCAGATTCGGCCAGATCAGCACTTCACCGAACCTCCGCCGCGATATACCGAAGCGACGCTGGTAAAAGAACTGGAAGAAAAAGGCATCGGGCGCCCATCAACGTACGCTTCGATTATTTCTACCATCGTGGACCGCGAATATGTGCAGAAGGATCAGGGACGATTTACGCCGACGATGCTGGGCGAGCGCGTGAGTGTGCTGCTAGTGAAGAGCTTCGACGATATTTTCGACGTGACCTTTACGGCACGGCTGGAAGAAGAGCTGGACGAAATCGAAGAAGGCAAGTTGCAGTGGCGGGAGGCGGTAAAAGAGTTCTGGCTGAAATTTGTCGTTGACCTAGCCAAAGCCGGCGATGAGATGGTGTCTTATAAAGCCGGGATTCCTACCGGCAAGACCTGCGAGAAGTGCGGGCAAGGCGAGCTTTTGGAGCGAATCAGCCGGCACGGCTTCTTTTTAGGCTGCTCGCGATACCCGGACTGCGACTTTATTCAGGATATGGCCCCAGAGCTGACCGAAACGTCAGCGGACGGCGAACCTAAGATCGAATACTGCGATAACTGCGGAAAAGAAATGGCCATCAAGCGGGGACGCTTTGGCATGTTTCTGGCCTGCAGCGGTTATCCGGATTGCAAAACCACCCGGCGGCTGGTGGCGGGCACGCGAATCGCTCTTCAGCCCGATGAGCCGCTGGAGGAAAAGTGCGCGGACTGCGGTAACGGATTGGTGAAGAAACACGGCCGCTTCGGCGAGTTTATAGGATGTTTCGGCTACCCGAAGTGCAAGTACACCCGGCCGATCACCATGGGCATCAAGTGCCCGAAGTGCAACCAAGGCGAATTCGTGCGCCGGGGGAGCGCCGGCAAGGGTGGACGCGGGCGTCCCCGCGTTTTCTACGGATGCTCACGCTATCCGGACTGCGACTTTACCACTCCGCATATGCCCATTGCCGAACCTTGTCCGAAGTGCGGCGCGCCGTTTATTGTCGAGAAAAAGAGCAAGATTGGCACCGTGCATTCCTGCGTGAAGGAAGGTTGCGATTGGGAGAAACTGGCGCCGGAGCCGCAAACCCCGGTGCCGGTGTCGGTGCCGGCCGAAGAACCGACGCCGGTGGGCGCAAAACCCTGATTGACTGCAATCACCCGGCCACGGAATCATCATGAAATTGGCGATTGAGAAATATCTTAAGTACCTGCGATCCGTCAAGAATTCCTCACCTCATACGATTTTGAATTACGGCAAGGACCTGGAGCAGTTGGTGGTTTACTTGTCACCTCCGGGAGTCGGACCGCCGGCACTAGCCAGCGTCACCCATTTGACGATTCGAGAGTTCGTTGGTCATCTGCATGAGCATGGCCTGCAGAAAAGCTCGATCGCCCGAAAACTTGCGGCGTTGCGCTCGTTCTTCAAGTATTGCGTCCGGGAAGGGGTATTGAAGGAGAGCCCAGCGCGACTGGTGCCAACCCCCAAACTCCCCAAGCGGGTACCGTCGGTGCTGTCCGCTGAAGAGATGGGCGGGTTTTTGGATCAGCTGGCAGGAGCCGGGAGTGCGCCATCGCAATCCGTGAAACGCAAGAACTCTGGCGCCGTGCCCGGGAAGGACCTGGAGCGATCCGATGGGACTATCGACGGTAGTCTATTTCTGCCGCGCGACCGGGCGTTGCTGGAACTCCTGTATGCCGCGGGCCTGCGGGTGAGTGAGCTAACCGGCCTCAACCTGGCAGATATGGAAAGCAAAGAATGCATTTTGCGGGTTCGCGGTAAGGGCAACAAGGAGCGCATTGTGCCCTACGGCGCGAAAGCGCAAGAGGCGCTGAACAAGTATTGGCCGTTGCGCGACGAGTTGCTGTTGCAGAAAGCCGCTGCGCGGGGCGGGCGACGAGGACCAGCGCACCGTGAAGCGATCTTCCTGAATTATGCGGGTCGCCGTTTGACGCAGCGTTCGGTAGGGCGGATCGTGAAAAAATACGTCAAGCTAGTGAACATGAATTGGGATTTGCATCCGCACTCGATGCGGCACGCCTTCGCCACCCACTTGCTGGCGGACGGAGCGGACCTGCGTGCAATTCAGGAACTGCTGGGCCACCAGTCGTTATCTACCACCCAGAAATATACTCACGCTTCGATTCGCCAACTGATGGAGATCTACGACAAAGCCCATCCCCACGCATGAACCGCTCGGATGCGAAAATCCTCGGTTGACGGGGCTGACCTAAGGCTGACGAACAGCGCCATCGGCTACATCACGCCAAAGGACATGCTCGCCGGGCATCAGCAGGAGATTCAGGCCGAGCGGGATCGGAAGTTGGACGCGGCGAGGAAACAGCGGAAGAATCGCCGCCAGCGGGCGGCGTGACGCATGAAACGGATTATTTCCGGGAGTTGACCCGAAATCGACGGGTCGGCCAGAGCGAAGGCGGTCCGATGAATCTTTTTCGTTGGCCTCCCCGTATAGCTCAGTATCCAAGCCTCAGGAAGATTCCCCCCTCATAATCGGAGAAGGAATCCCGGTACCTGGGCGGGAGCGCAACTCAGAGCCTTGCATTGCTTTTCCGCGGGAGGTTGACATGCACGACACAAAGGAGCGGTTGTCTGTACTGTGGATCTTCGCGTTGTTGAACTACCTGTATGCGGACGTCGTTGCCCTGTTCGCTATTGCTGGCTCGCGACATTCATTCGAGCCACTCTCCCCATGGGCTCTGATGGGTTCAGCGGTCTTGATGGAAATACCCATCGCCATGATTCTGGCGTGTCGACTGCTTCCGTTTAGAGCGAACCGGCTGGCGAATATAATCGCGGGTGGCGTTATAACCCTTGTAAACGGTTTCCTGACCTTCGTTCCGCCTCTGGCCGGATGGGGCAGGCCGCCTGCTTTTCTTAGAGTACTTGTTCTTCGCAACGATCGAAACTGTGGCCACCTCGGTCATCATCTGGCAGGCGTGGACTTGGTCAGGGGTGAAGCCAGCAGTTAGTTCGGAGCGCGTCGTCGGGAACCCGGGACGCGCACCACAAGACCAGGGCACTCCAATCTAACAAGGAGAATATCCAATGAAACACAACAGCCTGTTAGTCGTCGCGTCTGTGCTCTCGATCCTCTTCATGACGTTTCACATGACGGACGACATCGTCCGCGGGATGGAGCCAGGAAAGCTTTTAGACCTCATTGCGGTGCCAATCCTGGTCGTCTGGCTGTACGGAACGCTGGTGCTGGCCGAAAGGCGATCGGGGTACGTCATCATCCTCCTCGGGTCGCTCCTTGGGTTGGTCGTCCCTGTCATCCACATGAAGGGGGCGGGAGTTGGCGGCACGCTGGCCAAGTCCAGCGGAGCCTCCTTCTTTATCTGGACACTCATCGCGCTCGGCGTGACCGCGCTCTTCTCCGTCATCCTCTCGGCGCGCGCGTTATGGGAGTATCTGCCACGGCGGACCGACGTGCAGCACAAACAAGGTGCCCGTGCATGAAGCGCTGCTCGCGGAGATTTACCAAGTCCAATCCGCGATTGGTCAAGGACGAGGAATAGGTACGAGGAAGCTAGTTTCGCCAAAACGCTCGGCTACTGTGCTCCGTTTCTAGCGCTTCAGCTCGACGTATTCGACACTAAGTATAGATTGGACCCCTTCCATTCCCGCGACCCAGCCATAACGTCTGACGCAGCCCAAGCCATCTCGGCCCTACGTGGCGGATGATGGAAGAAGAGGGAACATACGCAAACAAATGATAGGCGGACATTTTATTTTTTATAAGGTTTTTGACAAGTGTGGATCGCGACGTCCCGAGCTAGCTTCTTAGAAATTGGCTCACTTCTAGAACCCGAGCGCAGGCCGCAGCACTTTTCAGGCTGCGCATCAGCCTACCCCAAATCCTCCGTTGACCGTCTTGGCGCTGCACCTTATACTTGGGGTTTGCGTTTAGCGCTGGAGGGCAGATGTACGCCGTAATTCAGACCGGGGGAAAGCAATATCGAGTCGCACCCGGCGACACCATTCGGATTGAGCGGGTCAAGGGCGAGGTCGGCGAAGACGTGACCTTTGGTTCGGTCTTGGCCGTGCATAACGATGAAAAGAAGATGCTTCTCGGGTCGGACGCAGCAAAGGCCTCGGTTACCGGCACGATCGTGAGCCACGGACGCGGACCCAAAATCACCGTTTTGAAGTTCAAAAAAACCAACCAGTATAAGATTTCTCGCGGCCACCGGCAGAACTATACTGCCGTGAAGGTCGCCGACATCAAGCTCTAATCATCGGAAGAGGAAAGAGTTATGGCACATAAGAAAGGCGGCGGCTCCTCTACAAACGGCCGCGATTCCCACGGTCAGCGGCTGGGGGTGAAGCGCTTTGGCGGCCAATTGGTCAATGCCGGAACGATTTTGATCCGTCAACGCGGGACCAAGCACCAGGCCGGCACCAACGTCGGCCAGGGCAAAGACGATACTTTATACGCGCTGGTCACTGGCTATGTGAAATTTCAGGACCGCGGCCGGCACGGGCGTTTCATCAGCGTGCTCCCCGAAACCCAAGCTGCTGCCGCATCTTCCGCGAATTAAGAAGATTTTGATCTTACTGGGCGGTTCGGCGTCGGCCGGACCGCCTTTTCATTCCAGATCGCCACGCTGGCGCTGCGAAGGGTGTTCTCTTGTTTGCCGATGAAGCAAAAATCATGGTGAAGGCCGGAGATGGCGGGAACGGCTGCGTTGCCTTCCGGCGGGAGAAGTTCGTTCCCCGTGGCGGACCTTCCGGCGGCGATGGCGGCAACGGTGGCAGCATCTATCTGGAAGCAAACCCAAACGACAATACCTTGCTGCGTTACCGGTACAACCGCGAATTCAAAGCGGATCGGGGACGACACGGCGAGGGCTCGAATTGCACCGGGCACTCCGGCGAAGACATGATTCTGAAAGTTCCGGTGGGCACGCTGGTATTCGATGCGGAAACCGGCAAGACCATCGCCGATCTGACCCGTCCGGGCCAGCGAGTGCTGGTGGCCCAGGGCGGACGCGGAGGACGCGGCAATCAAAACTTTGCCAAGCCCTGGCACCAGGCTCCACGAGAACATGAAGATGGTCATCCCGGCGAAGAAAGTCATCTGCGTCTAGAGCTCAAATTGTTGGCTGATGTGGGCCTGGTGGGATTCCCGAATGCCGGAAAGTCCACGCTGATTTCAGTGATTTCGGCGGCACGGCCGAAAATTGCCAACTACCCGTTCACAACCTTGGAGCCGAATCTGGGGGTCGTAAATGCGGACGGCGGCACTGGCCGGGAGGGACGCGAACTGGGACGCACCTTCGTGGTCGCGGATTTGCCGGGATTAATTGAGGGTGCCCATGAAGGTGCCGGACTGGGGATTCGGTTTCTCCGCCACGTGGAGCGCACTCGACTGCTGGTTCATTTGATCGACACCAGCGATTCCTCGGTCGATGATCCGATCCACTCTTTCGAGATTATTTCCGGCGAACTGCAAGCCTTTAGCCCCGGGCTGGCGGAAAAACCAGTGATCGTGGTGGCCACCAAACTGGACGCCACCACCGATGCCACCCGGCTGGACACCTTGCGAGACTTTTGCGCGAAACAAGAATTGGAATTTCACGCCATCTCCGCGGCGACGGGTGACGGTGTGCAGGGGTTGGTGCGTTCCATTGCCGATGCGCTGGACAAGATTCCCAAACCTGTCTACGACGAGTCATTGGACTTGCCCGAAGGGTCGGCCGGCGGCGCCGAAGAATCCAAGCGGACGGCGGTCTGAGCGTGCCCAGGAAATTCCTGGAATTCGTGAGAATATGGAGCGTTGCGAGTCTTAGGGAGGGGTATTGACCACCGCGCAGGCGCAGCGCACCGCCGCCAAGCACCATCCGCGCCGTATCGCGATCTTCGGCGGATCGTTTGATCCCATTCATAATGGCCATCTGGCCGTGGCCCGGGCCGCCGACCGGCGTTTCAATTTCGACGAGATTCATTTTGTGCCCGCCAGCCGGCCACCGCATAAGTTGAAACAACACCTGGCGCCCTTCCCGCACCGATTTGCGATGGTCGCGCTGGCTTGTTCAGAACATCCTCACTTCGTCCCGTCGGTCGCCGAAGCCGGCGACGATTTTAGCGGAGCGCAACTACATTACTCGGTGGATACCGTGCGCTATTTCCGGCACGCTTACAACGGATTCGGCGACCGCGTCTATTTCATCATTGGAGCCGACGCGTTTCTGGATATTCCCATGTGGAAAGAATATGAAACGTTGTTGGGTTTGTGTGACTTTATCGTAGCCAACCGGCCGGGAATCCGCGCCGAAGCCCTAAAGCTGGTGATTCCGCCGGAATTGATGGCTCGCGATGGAATGCGAAAAGATCCGGAAGCGGTGCATGAGTCCAACGTGGTAGCGCATCTGCACCGAACCTCGGTGTATCTGCTGGACAACGTTGCCAGCGACGTTTCTGCGACCGACATTCGGCGCCGGGCTCATCGAGAGCAATCCATTCATGGACAAGTCTCAGCAAGAGTTGAGGAATACATCGTGAAACAAGGTCTATACCGTTGAAACTGGAATCGTTGCCCGAAAGCGTGCGTCTGGCAGTCGAAGGCGCACAAAACAAGAAAGCCGCTGGAATTACGGTGCTGGATTTGACCGAGGTTGGAGGTTTCACCTCGTACTTCGTGATCTGTACCGGTTTCAGCACCCCTCAAGTGCAAGCCATCTGCAGCGAGGTCGAAGAGCTGTTGTACAAGCACCTGGAACGATCGCCGGAACATCGCGAAGGGCATCGCTCCGGCGGATGGGCGCTGCTCGATTTCGGCAGCTTTGTGCTACATGTGTTCGGAGAGCAAGCGCGGAGGTACTACGACCTGGAGCGTTTGTGGCGGTCTGCGAACAAACTTGACATCCCCGATCAGCCCGGTGTCGCGGAGCAATCCGGGATGGGCGGAATGCGCAATGGGCCCCAAGGCCAAACCCGCTCCTCCGGTGAAGCGATTTCAAAATGACCGCGGAGCGATTGCCGTGGATCTGTGAGGATCCCGCTTGGTTAGGTTTGTTGGAAGTTGCCAAAAAAGCGGCTGTCGCAGTAACCCCCCTGTTAATTTCCGGCGAAGGTGGCACCGGTAAGAATCATTTTGCGCGGCTCATTCACGAGTTGAGTCCGCGATGCGATGCCCCCTTTCTGAAAATTGATTGCGCAAGCCTTCCGCCGGAGCTAGTCGCAAGCGAGCTATTCGGCCATGAGCGCGGCGGGTTTTCTGGCGCGTTGGGACCCAAGTTGGGTTGCTTTGAGCTGGCCGGCCACGGAACGATTGTATTGGACGAGGTGGCCGCACTTTCCCACTGGGCCCAGGGCGAGTTGGTAGGCGTGCTCCAGGATCAAAAGTACCGGCGGATGGGCGGCACGGAAACGCTTTCCACGCTCGCACGGATCGTGGCGCTGACCAGTGCCGATCTGTCTGCGGCGATGAGCGCCGGCCGCTTCCGTGAAGACCTGTTTTTTCGACTGAACGTTTCGGCCATCCAGATCCCACCGCTGCGGGAACACCCGGCGGACATTGTGCCCTTGGCGGATTTCTTGCTGATTGCGTTGCGCTCGACCCACGGGCACCCTGGGGCACAGCTGAGCGAGGAGTCCAAGCGAATGCTCACCGGGTATGCCTGGCCAGGAAATCTTCGGGAACTCCGCGAGGTTCTGGAGCGCGCGCTGCTGCTCTCGAAAAAAGACAGCCTGGAACCCGACGTCTTCGCCGAAAATATGAAAGCGGGCCCGACCACCCCCACCGGGGCGTTGCGGTCGCTCGAAGATGTGGAGAAAGAAGTAATCGCCGGCACGCTCGAAGCGCTGCACTATCGGATCACCCGGAGCTCCCAGATTCTGGGAATTAGCCGAAAAACGCTGTTGGAAAAACGCAAGAAGTACGGCCTGAAATGAGGATCCGACTGCTCATGCTGGGCAAGACCCGGCGTGCTGAGCTAACCAAGGTCCTGGAAGAATACATCACCCGAATCGGGCATCAGATTCCGATAGAGATTACCGAAGTCCGCGATGAATCCGCTGCGCTGAAAAAGTTGGACGCGGATCGCGCCGCAACGCTGGTTTTTCTGGATGCGGCCGGCAAAGCTTCTTCCTCGGAGGCGCTGGCGAAATGGCTTGGTGAGCTCCGGGATCGCGGAACCCGGGAACTTATTTTTGTGTGTGGCGACGCGGAAGGTTTTCCGGAACGGCTGCTGCAACGCGCCCACCGAAAACTGTCCCTGAGCGCGATGACCTTTTCCCACGAAATGGCTCGGGTCATGCTTGCCGAACAGCTGTACCGGGCGTTCGCGATTCTGTCCGGCAGCCCCTACCCGAAATAGCGGAGCGGCGAGTCCTTCCCAGGATTTCAGCCGACAGCGACTTCGCGGGAGAAATGTTGTACAACCGTACTCACTATGCCCACGCGCATCATCCCGGACAGCGATCAACCGTCAATCGCAATTGAAATCGCACTGGAGAAGGACCTTCCCGATTACGATCTGGAAGACCTGGAGAAGCCCGCACCTCGAGATGTGGACGGCATCCTGGTGTCGCAAGGCTTTCGGGACCTGGTGGACGACGCCCATGGCGTTCTGAAAGACCTGCTCAGCGGAAGCTCGCTGGAAGTGACCCAGCTGACCGGAGCCATTTGTCCCGGTGATGAGGGTGTATATCGTCCGGGAGTGTGGATTGTTCTCCGCGACACCCAAGCCAATAAAAAGGCAGGACTTCCAGCGGAGAGCCAGCGGCGCGTGGCCGCCATCGCACAGAAATTTATGGCCCAGATGGGTCTGGTTTGAGGAAGTAAGGCTACCCAACAACTACGTGATTTCGCGTTAACGGAGTCGCAACACCGCGATCCTCACCGGCTGCAGTCTGGTTACGTCCATGATGTGGTCACCATTCATGTTGTCGCTTTGACTGTTGACGATGAAATAGAAATCGTTGTCCCGTAGGGCGCCGGTGGTGGGCAAGATCGTGAATGGGCTGCGGTTTTCGAGCACTGTGGTTTTTATCACCTGGGCGCCATCTCTCGATAACGTGAAGGCTGCGATCCGTGGCGAGCCAATAGCGTTTTGCACCGCGATCAAAGTGCCCTTGTGCCAGTAGAGCCCGTCGATTCCTGCGAGGGTATTGCGCGGACCAGGAGGGACCTCGGCACTTGAACCGCTAGCCAAGTCCACGCGCACGATCCCGAAATCGTCAGCCGTATACAACTGACGATCGTCATCGTCGAGGGCGATTCCGTTGGGAGCGGAGAGCGCGCGGCTCACCGGTAACGGCCTGAAAGTGTGGGCGTTCCGATCAAAACGCAGGACTTGGTTGCCGACACTGTCGGTCAAGAGAACTTCACCGGTTTTTCGTAACACCAAGTCGTTGAAGCCGTGCTTGACTGCGTCGTTTGGCGGATAGCGAGCGAGTAACTGACCGGCCGCGTCGAAGTGCAGTAGCTCTGAGCGATCCCCGTTCTGCTCCCAGGAGTTGGCCCACACCGTGCCATCGCTCGAATCCAAGCGAATTCCCAAAATTGGCAGCAGGGCGTCGCGGCCGGCCGGAACAAAATCGGTGACTCTGCCGTCGGCCGTGATTTTGACGATTTTTCTGCGATTCAGGCTGCTCAAGTAGAAGACCTTGCGCCCGGCGTCGTAAGCCAATCCCTCCGGAATTAAATCCTTTTCCTCGGTAACAAAAGCGATTCTCGATTGGGTAACCGCGGGAAACTCTCGGTGAACGTTGGCAACCAGATCGTCAAATTCCTTCGAACCCTTTAACACTCCTAATTCCGGGCTGCCTGCCGGATCGAAGCCTTGGTGCAGCGCCAGGCATTCCTTCAGCAACCGCAAAGCATCCCGGGTTTCTCCCAAATGTTGTTTCGAGGCGGCCAGAAAATAAAGCCCGGCACCTCGATCGACAAGTTGCGGCAGTCGCTTTTCAACCACCGCAATCTGCTGACGAACCTCGGGGGCATCCGCCGGCTCATCGTTGACCTGAGCTTTGTCCTGTTGTGGTGCATACCACCCTGGTGAAAATCCAAACAGAAATAACAGGCAGGTTAAAAAAATAGGAAACCAGCAGTGTCGTTTCATTGCGTTTGCCCGAGGAATACATCTTAACTCGCAATCCAAGTTTCCTGGCTCAGGCCTCAAAGAAGCTCGAAGGCGACCTGTTGCTTCTATCGAGGTGCAAGCATCGACGATCCCGCACCGCTCTGGTTCCGGGCCGGCCACGAACTTGCATCCGCTGCTCGGCTTCCTCTACAGTCTTCAGGGTTTCCATTCGTTGAGACGGAACCAGGGCATGCCCGAAGGCAAAGGATTGTTGATCGTGTACACCGGGCCGGGTAAAGGCAAGACCACCTGCGCCTTGGGCACCGCCTTTCGCGCCGTGGGGCAAGGGCTGCGGGTCTTGATGGTGCAATTCATCAAAGGGTCGTGGCACTACGGCGAGCTGGATGCAGCCAAGATGCTGGGAGACGACAAGTTTGAAATTCGACCGATGGGCCGCGGGTTCGTGAAGATCGGCGGCGCCGAAACCGACCCGGAAGACATTAAGATGGCTCAGGATTGCTGGACCGCGGGCCGCGAGGCGATTTACGGCGGAACCTATGACTTGGTGGTTCTGGACGAAATCAATTACGTGATCAGCTACAAGATGCTGGAGGCGGACGTCATCGTGGATGCGTTACGCAGCCGCCCCGAGCAAGTTCATGTGATTTGCACCGGCCGCAATGCCCACCCGAAGTTGGTGGAGCTCGCGGATCTGGTGACCGAGATGCGCGAGGTCAAACACCCCTACACCAAGGGCATCCTGGCGCAGCGTGGTATAGACTATTAGGGATCCAGGCATGGCCGTTTTGCGTGGTGGGCGGCCATTTGACTAGAACCCCGGTACCTTTCCAAAATGGCATGGTTTAAGCGCGATAAAAAAGCGATTGATCAACCCACTCCGCCCGAAGAACGCAAGGTGCGAACCGAAGGGTTGTGGGTGAAGTGTGAATCCTGCCGCACCATCGTCTTCCGCAAAGACCTGGAAGCGAACCTGATGGTCTGCCCCAAGTGCCAATTCCATTTCAAGATGAATGCCAAACAGCGCTTGGAGATGCTGCTGGATGGAAGTTGGACCGAACATGATGCACGCATGACTTCTACCGATCCGCTCGATTTTGTCGATACCAAGCCATACAAGAGCCGCTTAAAAGAAGCGCGGAAGAAGCTGGGCATGAGCGACGCGGTTCTTTTCGTGGAAGGTCAGCTCAACGGGCGTCCGGTGGTGTTGTGCGCGATGGAATTTGGTTTCATTGGCGGCTCCATGGGCGCGGTGGTCGGCGAAAAAGTGACCCGAGGGATTGAGCTGGCCATCGAGACCCGCCAACCGTTGATCGTGGTCTCCTGCTCGGGTGGCGCACGGATGATGGAAGGAACCATCAGCCTGATGCAACTAGCGAAGGTTTCCGCGGCGTTGGCAAAGCTGGACGACGCCAAAATCCCTTATATATCGTTGCTCACCGATCCGACCACCGGCGGAGTGACCGCGAGCTTCGCCATGCTGGGCGATCTGAACATTTCTGAGCCGGGCGCGCTGATCGGCTTTGCCGGACCTCGAGTGCTGGAGCAAACCATCCGGCAAAAGCTTCCGGAAGGTTTTCAACGCGCGGAGTTTTTGCTGGAGCACGGTTTTCTGGATGCCGTGGTGCCCCGCAAGGAACTGAAAAACTTTATCGCCAGCTCCCTGGATCTGCTCCTTAACTAACATGACGTACCTTGAAGCGGTTCGCTATTTGCTTTCACTCGGCAGAGAGCTGGGGGCGCCCACCCAAGCGGCCGCTGCCAAATTCGATCTGGAAAATATCTTAGCGCTTGCCGAGCGCCTGGGACGCCCCGATCGCGCCTACCCCTCGGTGCACATCGCCGGAACCAACGGTAAAGGGTCGACGGCGGCGTTGCTGGAATCCATCTTGCGCCACGCCGGATTCCGCACCGGACTAAACACTTCGCCGCATCTGGAAACCATTAACGAACGGATTCGCATCGGCGGGGAAAACATCAGCGACGCCGATTTCGCGCAGACGCTTTCGAGGATTGTCGAAGTCATCGAAGAGCTGCTTGCCAGTGGTAAGTTGCGGGCGCATCCAACCTACTTCGAATGCGTGACCGCCTTGGCGTTCGAATATTTTGCGCGCCGGCGCGTGGAGTTCGCCGTGTTTGAGACCGGACTTGGCGGTCGGCTGGACGCTACCAACATCGTTACCCCGGTGGTTAGTGTGATCACCCGCATCGACTTTGATCACGAGAATTTTCTAGGTCATTCTTTGCCGGAGATTGCCGCGGAAAAGGCCGGCATTCTGAAGGAACGCGTGCCGGTGGTGATGGCGGAGCAGAGACCGGAGGTGCGCGAAGTGATTGTGGCTCGGGCCCGAGAGCTGGATTGCCGGGTGATTGAGACCGCAGCGGCCTTCCGGATGGATCCGCAGCCGATCGAGAACGGTCGCTGGCGAGCACGAGTGACCGAGAAGGACTCGGGATGGTTCGCGGAAATTGCCCCCCCGTTGCCGGGCCGTTTTCAGTTGCAGAACGCGCTGAACGCGGTAGCGGTTGCGCGGCTGCTTGAGGATCGCGGCTTCCGGTTGTCCAGCGAACACATAACCGAAGGAATTCGCTCTACCGTTTGGCCCGGGCGCCTGGAAAAGCTGCAATCGGGGCCGGACGTGTATCTGGATGGAGCCCACAATCCATCCGCTGCACGCGAGTTGGCAACTTTTCTGGACGACAACTTTGCCGGCCGAAAAATCTTTATGATTTACGCCGCCATGCGGGATAAAGCAGTCGATGAGATCGCGGGATGGTTGTTTCCGCGCGCGTTCCAGGTGATTTTCACCGAACCGCGAACCTCGCGGGCGATATCTGCGCCGCAGCTGGCCGAGATGGCCGCGCACCACACCGCAAGCTCTATGGTGATTACCGATTCCGAGCAGGCCCTGGATTACGCGCTTTCCAAAGCCTCCGCCAAGGATGCCGTGTTCGTCACCGGCTCGCTCTATCTGGTCGGGGCCATCCGCAGCTATTGGAAGGGCCGCACTCAGGTCGCTTCGCGTTAAAAAACGCCGTAGAATATGCGCTCTGCCGCGATACGGTAACCAGTGGTCTTGGTGCAGTGCACTGCGGCAGTCGATCCGGCACCCATGGCGAAGAAACCCACAAGTCCCAACAACGACGTCCCGCAAGTCCCTGCCCCGCTGGTTGGAATCATTATGGGCTCATCGTCGGATTGGGAGACGATGGAGCACACCGCAAAAACTCTGGAGCAGTTGGGTGTTCCCCATGAAACCCGGGTGGTTTCGGCACACCGGACGCCAGACTTGCTGTTCGAATATTCGTCTTCGGCGGAGCAACGCGGCCTTGAGGTCCTGATTGCCGGTGCCGGCGGCGCGGCCCATCTTCCGGGGATGACCGCATCCAAAACGGTGCTGCCGGTGCTTGGTGTTCCGGTAGAGTCGAAGACCCTGAAGGGCTTGGATTCCCTGCTTTCCATTGCGCAGATGCCCGGTGGCGTTCCGGTGGGAACGCTAGCTATCGGCAAGGCCGGTGCTATCAATGCGGCGCTGCTTGCTGCGGCGATTTTGGGCGCCAAACATCCTGAAATACGCGAAGCGTTTCGAAAGTTTCGTGAGGCTCAGACCGAACGAGTCCTCGCCAATCCGGACCCGGCTTCGGCGATGACCTCCGCGTTCAAGTTAGATGCGCCCCTGGCTAGCTCCAAGAGGAAGCCCGCGTGACCATCGGCATTCTGGGCGGCGGGCAACTTGGCTATATGCTGGCTCTGGCCGGATATCCACTGGGAATGCGGTTCCGGTTCTTTGACCCCTCGCCAGAAGCGCCGGTGGGCCGCATCGCCTCACGGGTAACCGCCGACTTTTCCGATGAGTCGGCCCTGGAGAAATTCACCAGCGGCCTGGAATTAATCACCTACGAATTCGAAAACGTTCCGGTGTCAGCGGCGCAATTTCTTGCCAAGCGGGTCCCGCTGCTTCCGACCCCTCGCGCTCTGGAAGCGGCGCAGCATCGCGTTCGGGAAAAGGAATTTTTCCGCAGCTTGGGAATTGCTACCACGGAGTTCGCTCCGGTTGCGTCTGCTTCGGCCCTTGACGCGGCGGTGGCTAAGATCGGATTGCCAGCCATCCTGAAGACTTGCCGGATGGGATATGACGGCAAAGGTCAATGGATGCTGTGCGACGCTGAAGACATTTCGAGTGCCAAAAGAGAAATGGAGTCAGCGGAATTCAGGGCCCCCACCGGAAACGCCCCGACCGAAGAAGGCGAAGCGGCGTTTATTCTGGAAGCGGTGGTGCGATTCCGTCGCGAACTCAGCGTAGTGGCGGCGCGAGGTCGCACCGGCGAAACGGCATTCTATCCGTTGGTAGAGAACCACCATCGCGGCGGGATCCTGCGGTTATCGCTGGCCCCGGCCCCCAAGTTGGGTACCGGACTGCAGCGAGCCGCCGAGCAAGCTACCCAGCGTGTTTTTGAAGCGCTGCAATACGTCGGGGTGCTGGCCATTGAATTTTTCGAAAAGGATGGTCAACTGTTAGCCAACGAGATGGCTCCGCGAGTCCACAATTCGGGGCATTGGACGATTGAAGGAGCGGTGACCAGCCAGTTCGAGAATCATCTCCGGGCGGTGATGGGCCTGCCGCTGGGGTCGACGAACGTTTTGGGATCTTCGGCCATGCTGAACTTGATCGGGGAACTGCCGGACCCAGCGGAAGTCCTGGTGATTTCGGACGCGCATCTTCACCTTTACGGCAAGACCCAGCGCGCCAACCGAAAGCTGGGCCACGTGACCCTACGAGCCGGATCGATCGAGCAACTGGCTTCACGACTCGGGGAACTCCCGGGCTTTTTTCACCGGACCGAATACTGCTTGGATGCGGTGCTGGGGCGTCCTACGCCTTTGGAAGTCTAAGAATTGGCAAGTTGCTGCCACTCACGCCCGGATGCTACGATTCTGGCGTCCCATGAACCCCCCAGCGACATCTGCGGGCACCGGCAATCCGCCGCGCGTCGGTATTCCTTGGCGCACCACGCAAGAAGAACGCGAAAACACCCGGCAAAAGTTGGATTATTACTTCGCGGCGGTCCGCAAGGCCGGCGCCGAACCGGTCGAAGTGTCTTTGCAGCAATCGAAACAACAGCTCGGCGAGCAGTTAGCGGCGCTAGACGCCTTTGTACTGCCGGGCAGCCCCGCGGACCTGAATCCGGAGCGCTATGGTGCGCCAAAACACAAGAAAACAAGCGATTTAGATCGAGGTCGAGAAGAAACCGATTGGGCCATTCTGGACCACGCTTTCCAGACTTCCAAGCCAGTTCTGGCGATCTGCTATGGATGCCAACTCCTGAACGTGTATTCGCGTGGCAGCTTGATTCAAGACCTGCGCGACCAGCGGCCCGAATCCATAGTGCACGGATCGACCGACCTGCCGCCGGGGGCGGTGCGGGGCGATGTGGAGCACCGCGCGAGCTTTGTACCCGGCGGACGGCTTGCCACCCTGAACGGGGCTTGTGAAGGCACCATCAACAGCAGCCATCATCAAGCGATTGACCAGCCGGGCGAGAATTTGCGGGTGACCGCCCACGCAAGCGACGGCACCATCGAGGGTGTCGAGTGGACCGGCGACTCCCATTGGGTGGTGGGGGTGCAATGGCACCCCGAGCGCATGCCCGGCGACCCGTTTGCCGAGCGCTTGTTCAGCGATTTTGTCACCGCAACTCGCACCGCGCACGGTTCGGCCGTACAGCATCGGTAGTCAAAATCAGAAGAGTGCACCCCGGTTTTCTACGGTTCATCTTCGCGCTTCAGGTTTGCAGTCGGGTTTGGGGGATCGATGATTTCATTGGCGGGCAAAGCGGCAGTCATCACCGGTGGATCGCGGGGGATCGGTGCCGCGGCGGTGAAGATGTTTGCGCAGGCGGGCGCCGATGTGGTGTTCAGCTACAACAAAGCAAAAGATGCCGCGCACCAGATTGAACAGGAAGCCGGCAAGCATGGAACCCGGGTTGAGGCGCTAAAGGCCGACGTAGGACGTCACACCGACAATCAAAAATTGGTGGAGCACGCCATTGCCCGGTTAGGCCGGCTGGACATCGTGGTGGCCAACGCCGGAGTGTGGAACCTCGATGACTTATCCATCGAGAAAATGACTGAGAAACAATGGGACGAGATGATTCGGGTGAACTTGAAGAGTGTGTATTCCATTATCCATTTCGCGGTGCCGCACATGATCAAGCAAAAGTCCGGCAAGATCATTCCGGTTACATCCACGGCTGGGCAGCGCGGGGAATCGTTTCACACCCACTACGGAGCATCGAAGGGCGGAGTGATCAGCCTGGTGAAAGGGCTTTCAACCGAGCTTGCCGGCCACAATATTCTGGTGAATTCCATTGCGCCTGGCTGGGTCGCAACGGACATGTCTAACCCGGTCATCAGTACCAAAGCGGGCGGCAAAGCCATTAAGTCGGTGATCCCGTTGGGACGCCCAGCCACGGCCGAAGAGATTGCCGGACCGATCCTGTTCCTGGCCTCCGATCTGGCCAACTTCCTCACCGGCGAGATCATCAATGTAAACGGAGGATCGGTATTGTGCGGATGAAGTTGGGAAGAACCGCGGCCGCGACGATTCTGGCGCTGCTGGGCGTCACCCTCCTGGTTTCGAATGCCCAAGCGCAAAATCCCGACTCGATGATGCCGGAGGCCAGCACCGCCAAGGCCAAGCAGATTCTGCAACAATTGACTAGCGCGCTGGGCGGACCTGCGTATCTGGAAATACGCGCGAGCGCTTGCGAAGGGCGCTTGGCGCGATTTGGCCACAATGGCGAACTCACTGGCTACAGCAACTTCAAGGATTATTGGCGTTACCCGGACACCAATCGCACCGATTTCTCAAAAAAAGGTGTGATCATCAATTTGTATTCCGGCGATAAAGGCTGGACGCTCGACAAAGGTGGGGTATCGGAACTAAGCGCCGCTTCGGTGGCGGATTTTCAAGAGCAAACCAAGAAAGACATCAACAATCTGTTGCGGGTTCGATTGAAAGAACCGGGCATGTTGATTCGCTACGGCGGACAGGACATCGTCGACCTGAAAACGGTGGATTGGGTGGACATCACCGACTCCGAGCAACGCAATTTTCGTCTTGCGGTGGACCGCTCTTCGCACCTCCTGGTTCGCGCTATTACCACTACGCAAGACGAGACCATGCAGACTCCCAACGTGGAGACCACCATATTCACGAACTTTCAACTGATGGAAGGCGTGCAGACACCGCTGCAGATTTCCAGCGATCATAACGGCCGGCGCATTAACCAGGTCTTCTTTACTTCTTGCAAGTACAACAATGTTCCCGATGACCTGTTCACCAAAGCAGCCCTGGACAAGCGTTTCTCTGAAGTTGGCAGCAGAAAATCAAAAGACGAAAAGAAAAAAGAAAAAGAAGAGAACTAACCCTCCGCCCGGTCCATTCACTGCAGGCACCCTACCCCCCGGGCTTGCGCTAGACTGGCTCACTGTTCATGAACCTTTCCAGCCGCCAGCAGCGTGCTCTCCATTCTATCTGTGACACCTTTGCGCCGGCCGGCGATGGCTGGCCGTCGGCGTCGGAGCTAGGCGTTCCATCGGCCATCGTGGCCGCTATGGCCGCAAGCCCGCGAAGCTTAGACCGCGCACAGTTTCTCCAGCTGTTGACCCTCTGGGATTCCCACGTTCACAGCCTGCTGACCATTGGCCGATTCGAACGCTTCTCAGCGCTGCCCCCGCCACTGCGTACCAGCATCCTGCTCTCCTGGGCGGACAGTGCCATCGGCAAGCGCCGCGCGGCATTTCAAGGTTTGCGAAAGGCGGTTGGATTCTTGTACGTAATGCTCCCGGGCGCCGGTGGGGGCCGCAATCCGGCCTGGGACAAATTCGGTTATCCCGGCCCGCTTACGGCTAACCACCCAGTGCGGCTTCGTCCGTTAGGTGTGACCCTACCCCACCAGGGCACCGATCTTTCCTGCGAAGTTTGTATCGTTGGGTCCGGAGCGGGCGGCGCGACCACGGCGGCGGTTCTGGCCGCCGCCGGCAAAGACGTGATCGTGCTCGAAGCCGGAGGCTACTACGACGATTGCGATTTTGATGGCGGGGAGCTTGCGGGGTTTCAGCGGCTGTATGCAGAGTCCGGATTCGCCACCACCGCCGATCATAGCGTCAGCTTACTGGCCGGAGAGTGTCTGGGCGGTGGCACGGTGGTTAACTACTGCACCTCGTTTCGAACGCCGGACGAGGTGCGCGCGGAATGGGCTGCGAGCGGCGCTCCATGGATGGACGGAAACGAATACACGCAAAGTCAGGACGCGGTGTGCGCGCGCCTTTCTGTGAATCGGGACCACAACCGAATTTCTGCGCGCGAGCGGGTACTGCAGCGCGGTTTGCAGGAACTAGGGTGGCATTGCGACTTCATGCCTCGCAATGTAACCGATCAGTGTGATCAAGGACGGGTCTGCGGATATTGCGGATACGGCTGCGCGCTGGGCGCCAAGCAATCGACGACCAAGACATGGCTGGCCGATGCCCAGGCTGCCGGAGCACGCATCGTGGTGGAGACCCGCGCCGGTCGGGTGCTGGTGCAAGCGGGTCGCGCGATCGGCGTGGAAGCTCATTCGAAATCCGGCCATCCCGTCAAGGTCCGGTGTCGCACCGTGGTAGTGGCCTGCGGCGCGCTCCATACTCCCGCTTTACTTCTGCGTTCCGGCTTACGAAACGCGCACATCGGCAAGAATTTGCACCTTCACCCGGTTTCGAATGTGTGCGGGGTGTTCGACGAAGAGATTCGGCCGTGGGAAGGAACCATGCAGGCGATTTATTCCGATCAGCACCGTCAGCTGAGTGGAAATTACGGCGTGAAGTACGAGACCACCGCTCTTCAGCCGGTCATCGGCGTCGCGGTTCTTCCTTGGCGCGAAGTACGGCAATACCGATCTTTGCTTGAGAATCTGGCAAAGACTGTGGGTATCGGGGTGCTCTTACGGGACCACGGCAGCGGCCAGGTAACCGTCGATGGCGATGGAAATCCGGTAGCGCATTACACATTGTCGGACTTCGATCGCCAACATTTACGCACCGGATTCCTCGGGGCAGCACGAATTCTGGAAGCTGCCGGTGCGCGGCTGATTTTTTCTCCGCACACCCGGTGGTGCAGCTATCAACCGGGCCGGGCGGGTTCTGTCGATTCCTTTGCTTCGGCAATGGACGCAGCGGGTTGGAACGCCGCGCGGCTGGCGCTGTTTTCGTTTCACATGATGGGCAGCGCGCGAATGGGCGGGTCGGCAGCAACTTCGGCCACCAACCCCGAGGGCGAGACCTGGGAGGTGCGCGATTTGTACGTGATGGACGGGTCGTCTTTCCCAAGCGCGTCCGGGGTCAATCCCATGATCTCCATCGAAGCCATTGCTCACCGCAACGCTGCCATTCTGGCCGGGAGGCTTCCGGGCAACTAGCCTTGCGGCCAATAGAATCGCTTGTGCCATAAGCCTCGACGTTGTAACGTTTTGGCTCATCCTGTTGTCCCCAGAGACCGCCTCGCATCGAATGGAACGGTATGCCTTGGTCCGATTTTGAACCGAAATTCCGCCCTTGTCCTAATCGCGTGGACCAGGGACTATCGACGCTCGAACTGGTCATTTCCGTGGCCATCATCCTGGTCATTTCGGCGGTGGCTATACCCACGCTTTCCTATACCTTGCGGGTGTATCAGTTAAATGACGCGGCCAACCAACTCGCGGGGATGGTTAAGTTTACGCGGTTTCAAGCGATCCGGAACAATACCCCGGTCAGCTGCGTGAATCGTTCGGCCGGGGCCAATGCGCCCGCAAGCGTCTGGTCGGACGATAACGGCGACGGCGTTGAACAGCCGACCGAGAAACAGATCGCGCTAGGCAGCATCGCGACACTGATTCCTCAGTCTGGCGCGCCGAATACCGGGTCGCTGGCCGCGGCGGCTGGCGTTACCACCATGGTGGCGCTGAACCCCGCCTCGGATAGCATCAAGTTCGACCAACGGGGCGCGGTGGCGCCGCCGAATGTGTATGTTTTTTATGTGGGGAATACCGTCAATCCGGCGGGCGGCGCCCGGGCGGTGATTGTGCTGCCTTCCGGAGCGGTTCAAGTGTGGACCAACCCGGGTGGGGCCGCCGGGATGTGGCAGAAAGTCAGCTGAGCAGAATCGATTCGGGCATGCGCACATCATTCACACGACATCGACCGGGGCAGCGCGGGTTCACGCTCGTCGAGGTATTGCTGGCGACGGTCATTATGGTCGTAGGCCTGGTGGCGGTGGCGCAGTTGGTGCCCGCGTCCTTGACCATCAGCAGTCAGAACCGAAGCGATTCGGCGGCGCTGGTAATCCAGCAACGAATCCTGGAACAGATGGCGGGCCAGCCACTGACGGCGACCACCTGTTTGGCGCCGGTTTGCCCGGATGCGCAAACCACCTGGAGTCTTGGAACCCCGGCCAGTCCGGGGACGGTGAGCGGCAATGCCGTGACCATGGTGAATGGCGCGCCGGCCATTGATTTTGGCACCGGGGCCGTCGGCGGGTATGGGTTCACCTACAACGATCCGGAAGATCCCTACGGGACTAGTTTCGACGTTCGCTGGGCCGTGGTCACGTATGTAAACGGAACCAATGTCACCGCGAAAAGGTTTCTGATCAGTGCCAGACAATTGGGTGGTAACGGATTCTTCCCGCCGATCACCTTGGATACCACGGTAGAGAAATGAACTCGCGAACAACCCCAACCTGCGAGAACGGCTTTACGTTGTTAGAGCTGCTGGTGGCGGCCTCGGCTTTCCTGGTGGTTGCAGCGGCGGCCTTTGCCCTGCTAGGTGAGGTTCAGAAACGCTACCAAACCGACTCCCAAGTGCTTTCAAGTTTCCAGGAAGCACGCTTGGGTATGGATCAAATTGTGCGCGACGTAAACGCTTCCGGGTATCCGCCGCAGAATCAATTCTCGGTCTTGCCACCAGCGAACTTTTACGCCGCTACGCCCGTGGCTTGGAGTCCGTCCTATCCGGGAGCGCCCTGCACCATTGGAGTCTGTGTCACCCCCGGCGATTTCGACTTGATCATTGAAACCGATATCGATCCGCAAAATCCGATTCCCAACGGCGTCGAGTGGGTGCGCTACTCCCTGCCGGCGGGAGCCACCACGCTGATGCGGGGTGTGGTTTCCAAGACCGCGACCGGCGACCCAGTGTCGGCAACTCCCCCGAGCGTGATGTATCCCTTCGTGCAAAACGTAATGAACAACGGCAGTGCCCAGCAGATCACCGCGATACGAGCGGCTTATCCGACCATGTTTCCCGGCTCGGCTCCTGTGCCAATCTTCAGTTATGGCTGCGATACCGGCAGTGGCACGCCGGTACCCTGCCCGACGGCGGGAACCTTTAATACCCCGGTAAATATTTTGGACGTGCAGATCACCTTGATCGTGCAGGCCAGCGCGGCGGATGCTCAGACCGGCAAAATCAGACTGGTAGAACTTCACGGGCTGGGCCACCGGATCAATCCGAACCAATGAGCGCAACCCAATGAATCGTTTTCAAACCAGAGCACGACGCAACCAGGAGGCTGGCGTAGCGCTGTTGATTGCCATCTTCGCGCTGATGCTCATCAGCGTGGTGGCCATCTCCTTGATCGTCTCGGCGGGAACAGAAAGCGCCCTATCTGGAAATTACCGGTCATCCACCAGCGCCTACTACGCCGCGACCGCCGGTCTGGAAGAAGGCCGCGGGCGGCTGCTGCCACGAAATCCTAATTACTTCAACAAGACTTCCGTATCTTTCATTCCCACAACCGGAAGTCCACCGCTCGCGATAGGGCAAGTTCGCTACATCACCAATCCAGTCGGTGGAGAAGATGTGCTGACCGCCTATCCGGACACCGAGTACAGCGTGGAGTTCCCCACCACCCCGGCAACCATTCAGAGCATTCCTTCGGTATCACCGGTGGCCGGTCTGCCCGGTGCGTCCTATAAATGGGTGCGCATTAACGCCATTACCGAAGCGTCGATCAATCTGGATGTGAATAACGACCACGTGAAAAATTCGACGACGGCCTTGTTCTTCGATGGCGTGCATTTGAATCTGACCTCGACGGGCAAACAAGCGCTGGAAGTAACTTCCATGGCGGTGCTGCCAAACGGCACGAAAAAGTTGATGCAATACGTAGTGGCGCCGTTGCCATTTAACCTCAGCTTTCCAGCCGCGGTGCTCGCCGCCGGAACCTATGCGGCAACGCCTTTCGGCAACCAGAGTGCCACCTTCGGGATCAGCGGAGCGGACTTCTGCGGTGGCTTGCAACAATATGCCGTGGGGACGACCAATGGAACTTCGGCCACCAACTTGACCCCGAAGGTTACCCCCGGGGCAAATTATCCGGGCACCGGAGGCAGCGCTACACCCGCCCCCGGAGTTGCGTCGTTGGGCTCGGTAGGAACCTCCATGCAGACTTTTCCCGACCCGCTGTACCCGGGACATCAACTGGATCTGACCACGGTGGCAGGCCTGAATCAATTAGTAAGCGAGATACAGTCGGTGGCCGACTATACGGTGACGGACTGTACCAACCCGTCCATTCTGGGCTCGGCCAGCAATCCAACGGTCACGGTGGTGACCGGGAATTGCAGCCTGAGCGGCAATCCAACCCCAGCCGGACAAGGAGTTCTTCTGGTGCGCGGCGACCTACAGTATGTGGATCATCCTTACGACGGGATGATTCTAGCGATCGGCACCGGCAATTTCCGGCAAACCGCTGCGCGGCTAACGCATTTTTACGGTACGTTGCTCCTGGCTCAGACGGTGGATCCCACCAGCGGCTTGCCGCTGCCGGCTCCGGGAACTCCGACTCTGCAGTGGCTTGGTGGCGGTGGCAATCCAAATCTGCAGTACGACAGCTGCATTCTCGCGAATACCGCACCGCTGATCACTTACAAGCGACTTTCCTTCCGGGAAATTTCGCAATAATAATAATGTTAAGAGCAATCACGGAAAGAGCTGTGCCCGGGCGGAACTGTATTTTGCGAATCGGCGCCGGGCTCGCGGTTCTGTTTTGTGGGGTGCATGACTCCCGGGCCCAGCAGTTATCACCACCCGCTTTGGACCCTTCCCAGTCTGCGCGGCAAAATACCGCCCCGAGCCGTTCAGCAAAGATCTGGACAAATGACGAGGTGATCGCGCTGCGCACCCCGATGGACCTCTACCTTCTGGAAAAGGAAGCGCAGGTAGCCGCCGAGGAAGCTTTCACCGTCCAGCGACTGCTCTCTTGCTTCGCCTTCGGTGATCCGACGGGAACGCTGGAGCAGACCCAGCTGGAAATCAAGAGCACCACCCAAGCTATCGAAGACAGCCAGGAAGCGGTAACCCAGGCCAGGTTGCAATTGGCGATTTCTCCGGAAATCCTGCGGTTGCGGAATCAGCTGGAATTCACCCGCCGCTCCGCGGAGCTCGACGAACGCAGGGCCAAGCTGGCCGCCCTGCAAAAGCACTTGGCTCAATTGAACGGTAGCGACCGTCGAAAAACTCCAAACGGAACGCAAGCGCCCCCATCTCCTCCCGACTAATCGAAGATTGGCTTGGGGTCGCGTAGCAGCAGGACCAAATTTCATCGCCCTGGATTTTCCTGCAAGGCAGGTTGCGAAGTGCGCGATTCTGATATGCCTTATAGGCAGGCCCGATGCGGCTAGGAGGCGGTGGATAGCGTTCTTAGAGGCAGCGGTCATACCAGCAGTGGCGCGGATGGAATTGCCCTCTACGAGGGCTGCGATAACCTGTCCTTGTTTGGCTGGCGTGCGGCGATTCATATTTCAAATCCATTCCATAAGGTTGTCAATTCCATCCTTCTAGTTTCAAATTGCAGGCACTAAGGTTGTCAATGTCAGGACAAAAGTTGACATGGAGCTTAACGCCAATCTGCCCCAGAGCCGCTGCGCTACACTGTCATCCCCTCGGGAAAAAACCGTGAAAAGAAAATGAGAAGAAACGGTTTATTTGCGCGGCGTGTGGGTTTCTGCGCTCGTTCACGCAACGCCCGACGCCACTGCCTCTCGTTTTGCTGGCAGAAGCGCTAACAAGACGCCTCCGATCACAATGAAAACGACCACATCGGTAAAGTCCCTGTGGACGCCGTGAATCCGGGCTTCTACGGTTTGAATAGCCATCACCACGCCATGAGAGATGTTCCACCAAGCCGCTAGAGCAATCATCGAGCGATGCTCAGGTGGTCTCCTTGCGGCCATGAGTAGAAAGACCCCGACCGGAATAAAGAAGCTCAGAAACATCGGCTCGACCTCGTTCTTCCCCTCCAAAAGCCAGCTGGAATGCCGCAGATCCATATATAGAAAATAAATTAGGGCCAGATTGAACAGCCCCACGATCACCAGGACGATCTGTGTTAGGCGTTCTCTTTTCACATTGACCTCATTTGAGCGAATTTTGTTGCGAGCGCAGCAGCGGCTCACGCAGAGGATTCACAAACTA